>Ga0222718_10004972_pt1 | contig 10899 bp, 11 predicted proteins | sample C33_27DmetaG_FD_165045 | JGI IMG/M metagenome (GOLD analysis project Ga0222718, IMG submission 165045) | Estuarine water microbial communities from San Francisco Bay, California, United States - C33_27D | ecosystem: Environmental > Aquatic > Marine > Unclassified | place: USA: California... | reverse complement strand
GAAATAATAAAAATCTTTGAATTTTTTTTTTAATATTTTAATATTTTTAATATTTAATATATATAATAATAATAAAAAATATAATATAACCTTATACAGTAAAGGCAAAATATTTTTAAAATGGCTGATGATGAATATATGGAAGATTATGAAAAAGCAAGAGCAATAAGAAATGAAAATTTAATGCGTGAAGCAAGGCGTAATTTTGAAGAAGAAAAAAAGAATGCTTTACGTCAGGATATTTACAGTAGAGATTTTTTTAATTCTCAACAAAGAGCCAAAAAATTAGATATTAAACAAGATACTAAACAAAATAAATTTTTAATGACACGTAAAGACCCAAGTAATAAAAATGAAATGTATTATAAACAATTTAGAGAATTAGAAAATGAACGTTTATATTTAAATGTATTAAAACAAGATTTTTATAATAAACGTAAAAATGCGAAAATATACACAGAAGAAGAACAAAGACCATCACGTTTTAATAGTATTGTGTCATTTAAAATAGAAGATTATTTTAATCAATTAGAAAGCAGTATTCAAAATGAAATACAAAAAGGAATACAAATATTTAGAGATATGACAAACACATCATTAACAAAAGCACAGAAAACACAAATGATGCGTGAATATATACCACAATTAAACTCGGGGAATGTTATAAAAAATTATAATCAATTAGTTTTATATATATTAAATTTTTCAAAAGAAAATAATATAACAATGAGAGACAATGCTATTATTGATAATAAATTTAGTGATTTAGTAAGTAATGCCGATAAACTCGTAGATATAGCAAATTTAAATAATTATACAGATATACAACCATTAACAAAATTATTAGAAAATTTAAGAGATTTAATTATACAACCCATAAGTTTTAATATAAGACAAACAATACAACAATTAAAAGATGAACGACCACCAGCACCTACACCAGCAAGAAGAGGAAGACCACCAAAAGATACTACTGATGATGATGATGATGATGATGAAGACGCACCAGCACCAGCACCAGGAGAAGGAATACCACCACCACCACCACTCGCACCACTATCACCACCACCACCACCACTCGCACCACTATCACCACCACCACCACAAAATAAAGGAAAGCAAGCGAAAAAGAAAGCAACTATATTAGATAGAGAAAACCCCCCACGAATGACATTTGATGAGGAAATAGCAAAAGCAGTTAAAGCAGGAAGACCAAAAGGCAGTAAGAACAGACCCAAAGAAATCGACCCATCAAAAATACCACCAAGCCCAGCAGATAAGAAAGCAACACCAGAAGAAAAAGAGAGGAAGAAAATGGCACAGAAAGGAGTTAATTTAATTGAAGAAATGAAAGGAAGTAAAGCGTTCGAAAAGCGACGCACTGAAAGCGAAGGCAGTAGCGGAAAAGAAGGAGAAGGCAAAGGACGAAGAAAAAATAATAAACATATGAAGAAATATAATATCAATGATATATTAAAAAAATTAAACCGAAAATAAACGGCACATACTGCCACGGGATTTTTATTAAGTGATTTATTAATAATTTTTAGTTTTTATTAAGCGTAATATTAATAATTATGTGTTTTTATGTATATTGGGCTATATAAAATTAATTTTATATAGCGTTTAGGCTATTATTATATGTTTTTATTAAGAAAACGCTTAATAAAAAATAAAAATTATTAATAAAACGCTTAATAATTAATAAAAAGGGTTAAAAAGGGTTAAAAAGTTAATTAATTTTATATTTATTCATCATCACTATCCATTTTTTCACAATTACTCAAAATTTCATCATACATCCAACTTTCCATTATTCGTTTCATTTCATTATCATCACATAAATAATTTAAATGATGGTTTAAATTATAGAAAAATTTTAATAAATCAGTTTCACTATTAGATATTTTTATTAATTTATTTGTAATTTCTTTTAATAAAGTTTTATAACGAGATTTTACAAAATATGAATTATTATATTTATCACCAATTAAAAAATTTCTTCTTGTTTCAACATCAATATTAAGAGTTTCATTATAACTATTATTAAAATTAATAATATCTTGTTTTGTTCTAAATATATAACATATAAATCTATAAAATTTTTCTTCTTTTGTATATTTATAATTATTATTAAAATTTATTTTTTCATTTACTAAATCTTCAATAATTCTATTATTTAATAATTTACAATAATTTTTAAATGGAGAAACTTTAATATCATCTAATTCACTATTTATATACCCGAATTGATTTAATAATTCTGTATGGTCTTTCATTAATTTATGTTTAATAACAATATCATCACTATTTCCACTGCTTAATTCTTTATATTTTTCAGTTAATAATCTTCTATTAATTCTGTTCTCTTCTATCATATGTGTATATTCTCTCAATTCTTGTTCTTCATAATCATTTAATTCTGTTATATTGTATAGATTTTTAACATCTATTGAAATACTTTTTATAGCATCATAAACAACACCCATTTTTGTATAACAATTTTATAATCTAATTGTTGAGATACTTAAAATAATTAAGAATAAAAAAAATCAATTTTTTATTTTTTAATTTTTCCGTTTTTGCCGTTTTTTTTTCTCTTACTACTTTATATAATAATATAATTTTTAAATTAAAAAAAATTATAATTATTTAAATTATACTTAAAATAGAATATTTTGCCATTACTGCCATAGGTGATATTATAAATTTTAGAACAAACATTTAAAAAAAAGTCTATAACAAAAAAAAAAATCTCTGTTCCAAAAATTATTAAAAACTAAAAATTTAAAAATTTAAAAATTAAAATTAATATAATGTTTGTTTAAAAATTAAAATATTCGGCTTTTTGTATTAAATATTCTAATATATCATTTTTTATAAAATCATATTCTTCGGTTAAAATTTGATTAAAATTATATATATTTTTCAAATGATAATTAATACTTTCAAATATTTTAGAGATATTATAAATATTTAAATTATCACATAAAAATTTACTTAAATTAATAATTAAAGATTTATATTGTTTTCTATATGTAATTAAGTTATTTTCAATAACCAAGTATAAATCTATAATATTATTTCTACAATTATTGTGAGTATTACCGAAAATATGATTTATAAATTGAGTTAAAAATTTTGTTAATAAATTTTGAGCCTTTAATTTTTCTAAAAAATTTAATAATGTAATATATTTATTAGGTTCATAATGATAATTTAATGCCATTTCATTATCATCTATAATATTGTAATTTATAGATGTTGGTTCGATTTCACTACGACCATCAATAATTTTTTCATTACGTTTAATAATTTCTTTAATTTCTTTAATTTTCTCAATATCTTCATCTGTATGTTTAATAATAACATTTTCATCAAAATAATTAATAAGTTCATTCATATTAGTAAATTCAGCCATTTTTGTATAACAATTTTATAATCTAATTGTTGAGATACTTAAAATAATTAAGAATAAATAAAATCAATTTTTTATTTTAATACTTTATATATTCTCTTATTACTTTATATAATAATATAATTTTTAAATTGAAAAAAATTATAATTATTTAAATTACACTTAAAAAAGAATATTTTGCCATTACTGCCATAGGGTATAGTATAAGTTAAAAAAAAAGTTTTTAAAAATAAAAAATAAAAAATTAAAAATTAAAAATTAAATATTAAAATATATCAGTTTATTGTTTTTCATTGTTTTTTTGTTCTAAAAATTCATAAATAAAGTATTTCATTTTTTCAACTGTTTCATTACTTAAAAATTCGTTTTCATCGCTTAAATTAAAACATATAAATTTATGAAAATAATACATTATCTCATCATCAAAATTATATATTTGTTTTTTTTCGTTTAATGTTTTTAAAATTCTTATTTCTATTTTTATATATTGTTCTGGCATTTTATTCATTTTTACATTTACGCGGTTTATATAATCATATATATATTGTCTATCGTCAGTCCATTTAATTAATTCTTCAACATTTTTATCATTTAAATAGATAAGAAACATTTTAAAACACTTTAATAATAATATAATTGTTTATAACACTTACAAATAATTTATATTATTACTTTATATATTACTATAATAATATCTTTTTAAATTAAAATAATAATTAAATAATTAAATTGTAAAATAATTAAATTACACTTAAAATAGAATATTTTGCCATTACTGCCAGAGGTGATATTATAAGTTAAAATTTAGGTAAATTCTTTTTTCCTTTTATTTTTTGTTTTAATTTTGATTGTTCTTTTATTTTTTTTTCACTTATTTCGTTAATTGTTTTTGGTGTTTCTTTACTTACTTTTATTGTTGGTCTATAAACTGGATATGATTTACTTGTTTTATTAGGGTTAATATCTTTCCACTCTTCTTTAAACCATCTTTTTAATGGTTGTTTATCTGTTTTTTTTCCTTCATATGGTTGTTTATTATTTCCATATTTTTCACTAAATAGTTTTTTATATTCTTTTACAATTGCTCCTGAACGATAAGCACTTGGTTTTTCATATTGTTTATAGACTGTTTTTTTTGCTTTTTCATACAATGATGTATCTGTTGGTATTGAGGACATTTTAAAAATAATTTTTCTAACTATTATATAACTATAAAATAAAAAAAATGAAACAATACTATAAAGCCATAGCCTTATATGTAGGCTTACAATTATTAGGTTCTGCTATGTTATATTTTAATTTTGAGGGTGATAAACCTAAAAAAATGTCATATATAGATTTTAAAGGTATTTAATCATCTATATCATTATTTCTCAACCAATCCATAACTTTTTTTCTTTCATTTTCTTCTACAAATTTTTTATAATCCAATAAATACTGTTGTATAAAATATAAATCGCTATTTATTATATGATATTCACAATTACACGTTAAATTATGACATTCTTTTTCCATTTTTAAAAACCCAAAATTACAACAATTATAACAAACCCAATTATGAGTTTTCATATGTATAATTATATTACTATCTTTACATACACATAAATCAAATTTATTATAACATTTTTTACTATTATCTATTAGTTTATTCATTTTTATTTTTTTATATATATTAAAATATATTAATATTTTAATTTATAAATAAATAATTTAATAAAAAATAATATTTATATAATATAATATTTATAAAAATATTTTGCCATTACTGCCATAGGTGATTGTTTAAAAAATGTCATTAAAAGAAATTATTAAAAGTAATAAACCAAATCTCGCACAATCTTCAATTAATACATATAATTCTATATTATCAAATTTATTAAATAAATTAGGTTATACTGATTATAAAGATTTACTTAAACAAAAAAAATTATTATCCTTTTTAAAAGATATTAAACCATCTAATCGTAAAACAACACTATCAGCGGTTATTGTTTTGTTTAGTAATGATACATATAAAGATAATAAAGCAATACAAAAATATAAGAAAGTATTAAAAGAAGACAGTGATTATACTGAAACAGAACAAGATAAACAAGAAAAGACACAAAAACAAGAGGAAAATTGGATTGATTGGAAAGACATTAAACAAAAATATAATGATTTAGAAAATGACACTAAACATTTATTTAACAAATCAAAATTATCAATGAAGGATAAGCAAGAATTACAAAATTATATTATATTGAGTTGTTATGTATTAGTAGAACCAAGGAGGCTATTGGATTGGGTTGAATTTAAAGTAAATAATATTGATAAATCAAAAGACAATTATATGAATAATAATAATTTTGTATTTAATAATTATAAAACAAAGGGAAAATATGAAAGTCAAATAGTAGCAATACCGAAAGACTTAAAAAAAATATTAACAAATTGGATTAAATTAATTGATTGTGATTATTTATTTTGTGATAGTAATAATAATAAATTAACAAGTGTTAAATTAAATCAAAGATTAAATAAGATATTAGGGAATAACGCAAGTGTTAATATTATTAGACATTCATATTTAACACATAAATATAAAGATATACCAGCACTAACAGATATGAAGAAAACAGCCGAAAATATGGGACATTCAGTAGAGGAAGCAATGAAATATATAAAAAAATAATTTTTTGGTTCAAAGATTTATTTTTTTGTTATAGACTTTTTTTTAAATGTCTGTTCTATTTATTTTATTTTTTTTTTAATTTTATATATATATATTAATAATAATAATTATAATTAGTTTTTAAAAATGGCTTTGGATACTTACGGAAAATGTTTTTTAACCGAATTAGATGAAAAAATTAATGGTTATGTTTTAAGTAGCGGTTTTAGAAATAAATTTACATTTATATCATTTAATGATTTATATTTTAAAGGAGATATTAAACAATATGAGGTTATTATATCAATGCGTGAAGCACTGCCACAATCCACTAATTGGAATACATTTAGATTAGTAAAAACTGATAATTTAGGTTTATATTTTATATCAAGTGATGGAGATTTTAACGCTTATAATATTTTTTTAATGAGATTACCAATAGTTGAAGGGAGAACAAATATTGAAATAGAAAATGAAGAAAACAAGAATTATAAACCAGAATATACGCCTATACCAGGCAACATAAACAAAGGAACTAACGGAATGGCGGATACTTTAACATTAGACCCACGAATACAATACAACACAACAGCACAAACAATATTAGATGTTGAAAGAAACACGGATATAGGCAGTAGTAATCAAACAGTTTTAGCGTTTAAGTTAGGGTTAGGAAAAGATGGAGAAAAGGGAACATCGCAATTTTTTAGTAGCAACGAATATTATAGTAGTGAATGGGGTGTTAAATGGACTATAAAACAGAAAAGGGTTGGTAATTATCTAACACTGCCTATTACGTATAATATCCCTAACACATCAATAACTCCCGAAAAAAAAAGATATTTTAATCTTAAAATATGGATTAATTATCCCGAATATTTATATGAACCATATGCCGACCAACAACTACAAAAACCATATTCAAATATAAATATTACTCCTATTTTATCAACAATACAGGGAGGAGTTTTAAAATATATAGTTAATCATCAAAATAATAGTAGTGATATTAAAGAATTAACACAAAGAGTAAGATTTTTACCAAATTACCCTATAATAGAAAGCAATTTTATGAATATTACTTATTATGATAATGAAGAATATAACATAAGTAATTTAAATGATAATTTATATATAACTTTTGGGGAGTTGAGACAAGACGAACATATACATTTACAGCAAATAGAAGATGCCGAATTTTTAATATCTTACGAATTATATAGTTATGAATATTAAATTTAATATTATATAATAATAATAATAATAAAAAAATATTTAAAAAATGGCGTTAGATACTTACGGACAATCATTTTTAACTGAATTAGATAATTTAAATAATTTTACTCAATTCTCAATAAAAGGAATGGACGAATTAGTTAATATACACAAAGACCATATAAATTTAAGAGTAAATGAAAATAATGAAATTCAAGATATGTATATATTAAAGCAAATTGAAAGTGATGAAAGCACACAATATCAACATTTACAATATTCAACAGCAAGATTATTAAAATTAGAAAATAATAATTATAGTTTTTTCGGGAGTATGTATGACGCAAATAAATATTTATTATATACTTTAAAAATACCTGATATATTAGACATAGGACGATTAACACAAATACAAGGAAATAATAATCCCGTAAATCCATATGTTAATACATCGGGAATAACAAAGGGAGAAAATGGTTTAGATGCCGTAAATTTTGCTATTGTAAATAATACATCTTCAACACAACCCGCAACAGTATCATCTATAACTGATAGTAGAAATCATAGAACATTTACTCTAACTATACCTGATACGCCACAAGGGAAAAGGGGAAAATCTTATCTGCTCGGTGATGGCAATAAATATCAATTAGTAGATACGGCAACAACATCATTATCAAATTTTCATAATCAAAATTTAAATGTTTTTTGTTCTATGAGATATAATAATTTTAATTTTCATTTTAATAAATTATGGGATTATGATTTTAAAGGGAAAACACATATAAAATTTGTTTTAGAATATGATATAAATGTTGCTAATCACGCAAATAATGATGCGTTAGTTAGTAATAATAAAACATACGGCGTAAGGCTTTTACTTAATAATCAGTTTCAAATACAACAACCGCCATTACCAGACAATTACACGTATGAAATGATTAAACGCAATTTACTCCCAAGTGTATATACAGATACAAATAACGTATTTTATGACGGTTATTATAAATGGACTATGATTTTTGAGTTTAATATAGATGATACAAACAGACAACCGCAAGATTTAGGTTTTTATTTTATATTATATTTATTAGGACAAGAGGAAAATTTAACTTCAATGTTTGATGGAATGCTTACGGCTAATATTTACACTTATTAATTTTTTTTATTAATATTTTTTTTTTAATTTTATATATATATATTAATAATAATAATAATAATTATAATTAGTTTTTAAAAATGGCTTTGGATACTTACGGAAATAATAATGTTTTAACACAATTAGATGATATTAAAACATTAACAGGATATTTTACGGCAAACGGTGAATATGATATTAAAATACCAGTTTTAAGTAATAATTTAAATTTAAAATATAATACAAACACATTAGAATTAGAAAGTATTATAATTGTATCATTAAGAAAGCCAAATTTACCAAATTTATCACTCCCAATTGTTTCAAAAGCACAATACGGCACAGCGTATTGTAAAGGATTACAAAAAGATTTAATAAGTGGAGAGATATTTTTAGTTTTCAGTTCTTATAAAGATGATACGGGTGATTATAATATTTTTGTATTTAACTTACCAAATGATAATAAAAACATACCACAAACTAACACAGAAATAACGGCAGATAATTTTATCCCGCAATTCGTAAATCAAGACCCACGTGTATATTTTAATTTACAAGGTGAAAATGGAGCAAATGGAGGCTTTTTAAATACTATAACTAATTTTAATGTAAATTTTGTAGATGATACATCAACAACATCTTATGATGGTTCAACACTAACATTAAATATAAAAAAAGGAGAAGATGGAGCAACAGGCAACCATTTTAACACAAGCGAAAGTATATTTTATATAAATACATCATTAACACGTGTCCCCCTTCCACAGTCAGTTTTTACTCAACAAATAACAAATATAACAGGTAATATATTATATGATAATGGCAATTATCAGGCTTATTCAACTGATGTAAATGACAATAAATTTAATTTAATTAAACAATATACACAAGCAAGCAATATATCATTTAGAGGTATTGTAAGTTTAAATATGACTTTTGAAAATGATAGAGTAGGCAGTAAAACCGATGCTATAAATTCATTAAATGGAGGTAAGGTATTTATAGCAGTTTATTTACTAAAAAATAATTCTATTACTTTAAACGAACAATATCTCCCTTTAATAAGCACAGTAAATGGTATGTTTATAAATCCACAATATACACACGAATTTGTATATAATACACAAAATAGTGATTATCCCATTACTAACGCAAAGGTTCAAGTTAAAGTATGGATACAAGTCCCAAAAGATTTTTATAAAGGAGGTGAATATCCATCAATTAGTGTTGATTTTGAACTTTTAGAAATAAAAAATTAATAAAAAAATTTCTTTGAGTAGTATAGTATAAAAAGTAGTAGAAGAATTTTTTGATTTTTGGGCGTGTTCTTGTAAAAAATGAGTTATTTTTTTGGAACAGAGATTTTTTAAAAAGGTATATAGAAAAAAAATAAATCCTTGAACCAAAAAAAAAAATCTTTGAACCATTTACAATTTTAATATTTTAATATTTTAATATAATAATACATTAATAATTTTTTATAAAATGGTTTTATTAGGTGGTAGAAAATATAATAAAAAAAATGTTAAAGAAGGTAAAGGTTTTTTCGGTGATATGTTTAGAAAAGGTAGAAATTATATAACTGATAAACTTTATAAAAGAAAACCAGTTTTTAATTTTGTAAGAAATCCAAATATCCCAAGTAATGATATATTACAAGAAATAGCAGAAGATAGTTATAATAAAATTAAAAAACCGTTTATAGGTGAATATGTAAATATATTTAAAAATGATACATTAAACATTTATTTAAATAAAGATTTAAAAATTATTATAATAGGAGTAAGAGGAACGGCAAGTGGGGCTGATGGTATAGCAGATTTAAAAATTGCTAATGGAAATTTAAACACATCAACACGTTATAAAAAAGATTTACAAAATATAAAAAATATACAAAAAATATATTCAATAGCAGACTATAAATATTTTGGTTCGGGTCATAGTCTCGCAGGGGCTATATTAGACTTACTTTTACGTGGTGGTTATATTAGGCAAGCCGTTTCATACAATCCCGCAGTTGAAAAAAATGAAATGGGAAACAGTAAAAATTTACGTATATATAATGAAGATGACGCACTTTATAATTTATTAGGAAAATATAGCAATAATGTAGAATTAAGAAAAAATAAAAATAAAATATCTAATCCTATTATAAATACATTAAACGCTCATAAAATGGAACAGTTTGAAGGAGGAATGAAAAAAATTAAATTATTAACGCCAAAACAACGAAAATTAAAAACCGTTTTTGATAGAATGACAAGAAAGCAATTAATAGATTTAGTAAGAGATTACAATTTACAAGAGAAAATTATAGGATATTATAGACATCCTAAATCAAGACTTATATATATAATTAATAAATATATGAAAATGGAAAACGGACATTTAGTAAATCGTAATGATGGCGAAGCAGTTAAATATGATGAACGAGAAAAAAACCCAGAAAAATTAAATGTAGATGAAGAAATTAAA
>Ga0222718_10004967_pt1 | contig 10907 bp, 6 predicted proteins | sample C33_27DmetaG_FD_165045 | JGI IMG/M metagenome (GOLD analysis project Ga0222718, IMG submission 165045) | Estuarine water microbial communities from San Francisco Bay, California, United States - C33_27D | ecosystem: Environmental > Aquatic > Marine > Unclassified | place: USA: California... | reverse complement strand
TAAAATAGGTGGTTGAATAAACCACTGGATTTTTCCCTTGGGTACTCACATTGGTCAAAGGGAAGGTTGGACTCCAATAATCACTTTGTGTAGAGTTAAGCTGGGGGTACCTGTTGTTCATTATGGAAGCAACTATGGATTCTGTGTATCCAGTATTTGTAATAAGGTCCGTAAGGTTACCAGAAGTTCCGTCATCTGCAAAGAAAAGTTTATCTACATTTCTTCCGGTTACTGGATCTACCTGATCCCAAATGTACCTACCAACTGAAATTGCGGGCACCCCTAGCTTATAAAGGACATCTTCGATTACTAGATATCCATTGACACTGGCAACACCATCAGTTACAAAACCTGGATTTCCACCAAGACCGGTCATTAATATGTATGCATCCTCCTGGGTAGAATGAAAGCCAGAAACTGCTTGCAGAGAAGCAGCGGAATAATCTAACTGGAAGATGTAAGAAGCTGTCGGATAACCAAAAGAATTTGCTCTCTGAGGTGTACCAGTTATTGAGACCTCCTGTGTGTAAACAGAAGCCCCCGGATTGGCTTTGTTTAGGGTGTTAGATGTTACCTGCCCAGTTTTAGTAACTGTTATCGAGGACGTTTCTGAATCGCTAGCAAATGAACTAGTTGCGGTAAGCTCAACTGCTACACTTATGCTGGCTCCTGGAAGTGCATTCAAAGCAGCTCCTGGCACCAAAGCCCAATCTTGGTATTCCAGTGTTGGGTTTTGAGCTGTGGAATATGAGGATCCGCCAACATCCCACTGAAAAGAGGTAGGCGCTTGCGGAGAACCAATAGAGGTATCGGTAAACTGAGTTGTCTGACCCATTAAAATAGATGCAGGAACTCTAGTAAAAGATGCTAAAACGGACGATGCTAATACTTCTATGCCATTAGTAGAGGTAAATGAGTTAGTAACATTATTAAAATCAGTTACCGTCAGGGTTGCAGTATAGCTTCCAGGATTATTATACCTTACCAACGCGGTAGCACCAGTAGCGCTTGCAATATTTCCACCAGTAAAAGTCCACCTTCTAGAGTATGGTGGCAAACCTCCAGATGTGGTATCAGTGTATATGACTGACTGTGTCTCGTATATTCTAATATTTGAAGCCATCCTTTATATTTTTATGGTCCTGTTGCTACTATGAAAGATACTATCAGAGGTGGAGGTGCTCCAGGCACAGATGCCGGGGTTGATCCGGTTCCACCAGTAGCAGCAAATGGATAAACAGATGCTGAAGCTGGTCCAGCAGTTGTTAATGTAGCAGTTGCGGATTCTGGAATTACTCTATAGTAAAAATTAGTAATGTTGGGATCAGTGGAAGCATTCAGTTGACTTGCTGCAGATCCAAGGGTTAAACTAGCAGAAGCGCCAGTACCAGAGCTTGCAACGAAAGTTACACCAACTGGGAAAGGTAAAACCTCATTTCCAACGCTGGCCTTTACATTATCACCTGGTTTTGAACTATGGATTTCATATCCACCAAGCCACCCATTCTCATATTCAAAATCATCCCAAGAATGTGCATAAGCATTATCCCAAGAAGCTGTAGTGAAAGTTTGCCATTTGAGATTCTTTGTACCGAAGTATTTTAAATTCTCAACAGGATTTGTACCTGACGAAGCATCCCAATCGACGTACCTAAATCCCCCAGTTACGCCACCTGATAACTGGTTGGGGGCGGAAACTAAATTTAAGGATCCAGTTAGCGAAACGGTTAATGTGTCTCCGTTTCCTATGTTACCGCTTTCGGTATCAGCTACCACATTAATTGTGACAGGACTTGCCGTAGGTTCAAAAGTCTGTGCAAAATAATCAGGCTGTGTTACAACCTTATTAATCTCTTCTATAATTGAATTAGCAGTTGCCTGAAGGTTTGATCCTGATGACGTTGCTCCTATCTCCCTGCCATTTATAGCAACACTTATGCTTCCACCACCGGTAACTTTTTGAGCGGGGTATGAGTCTGTAAGTACATAATATCCTGTTCCACCAGCTATAGATGATGGACCGGATGTAGCACCAACACCCGCTTGATTACCCAAAATGTATGGAATTTGGAAAGAATACCCAGTTGATCCTGGAGGTATAGTTATTTTCCACGACTTGTTGAGATCATCTATACTGCCAGTAATGAAAACATCAGAGCCATCAATAAAGTTGTGCGGCTGGGTTGTAAATACGTTAGCAAATCCATATTGGCTTCCAGAGATGAGAAGGGAATAAACTTTAGAAACATCTAATATGGTTTGAGTTATCTTGATATCACCAGACGCACCAACTGAAGGTACATCTCTACCAACCTTAAATATCTGACCATCTATTGCATTGTTGCCATAAACAGCAAAATCTAAAATCTGTTCCGGAATCTCCCTTTTAAGTTCGCTCTCAGTTTTGCCTTCCGCTGGATATTCCCAGATAGAATCATAGCTATTCCAATCTCTTATGGTTAAATCCCAAGAATATTTTTCATTCTCTCTATACCTTGTCCACCCATCCAACAATGTTGTCCTAGGGGAAACTGTGATTGAGGATTTAACGATCTTCCTATTCTTAAAGTTAAAAGCATCATAGAGATAACAGGTAACATCATACTCGCCGGTATATGGTAAAAAGTGAGCTAACTTATAAAAATCAACTGCATAGCCCCTATATGAAAAATTATAACCAGAACCAACCTGGTTTTGGGACTTGTTTATTACCCATTCTATCTCGTTATAAGCTGAGAAATCTATTGTTCTCCAAGTAAGTGACCTACTATCACTCAAAGTAAAAGCAGGAAGCTCTAAGGAATCCCAAGACATGCCCATTTCATCCCAATCCCAAGTGTCAGGAAGCAATTCAAGAACCACAGGCATTCCTATATCAACGCCACAATCTTCAACCGGTAATGACGTCGAAATATTATCGCCAAGATTCTTAATCTCACCATTCATTTTCTTGGTGTAGAAATTAGAAATAGCAGTTAAAAGGCTTGCATTTTGACTTGCGGTATACCTTTGGTTATTATGAAGGGGCTTAACTACATTACCAAAATCAGAAACCGGAGAATCCGTAATTATCACCGATCCATTCATCTTAGAAGGGTTGATAGAAGAATAGTAGTAATATGGTCCTGTTGCATTAGGATTAACATCTATACTAACAACACCACCTGTTGCACCATTATTTGAAACTCCAACAGGATCTACCTGAGCTAAAGAAGCATCCGTAGTAAAGTAAAGATCAAATCCACTTGTAATCAGATTGAAATTGTATTCCTTACCTCTTTGTATCGAGATGGTTGGGTTTAACGTATTTGTTGTGGAGAACCTAAAAGCATCTCCGGAAGGTCCTATAACTTGCACATCTATGTCAACCACATTATTGTAGTTCATAGGGGCTTGGATAGACTTAGCGTCAGTTCTTATACCAAATGCTCTAAGATCTTCTATAAACCCAAAATCTGGGTTGGAAATAAACTTAATATTATTTCCAGAATCTATCTCGTCTCTTTCAAGTGTATCTGTCCAAGCTTTTGTGTTATAAACATTATAATATACCCCCTCACCAGTAATGTCTACAATTCTTGCGTTTAGCGGAAGATAGCTTTCCTTCAATCTTTGCTTAAGGGCAAAAAGTTTAACAAGTACCTCCTCCTGGGTAAAAGAAAAAGCTTCCGGAGTTACTGGATATCCATACGGATCAACAGTAGAGGAGGTTGTATTTATATCGTAATAAAGACCGAAGAGTGATGTTTTTTTGTAAGTTCTTGAAGGAACTAGAGTGTTCTCAGAAGAAACATCAAGCACATATTCGCCATCAGAATTGGGTCCATATGTTTGCTCTAACCTATACTTTCCAGTGTTTTCATTATCTAAGACATCCGCTATTAAAACCGTTTGGTTTGGAGTCTTAGTATTATTGTAATTATCTAAGAATATCTGATTCTCCTGAAGTGGGGTAAGGTTTACTCTTTGGTAATTTAGATTGAGCCAGTATTCTTTAATTCTTAAGTCCTGATAGCCAAAAAACTTAAGAGCACCAATAAGACCTTTATAACTTCCTATGTAAGGGAAAATCTCCTCCCCAGCAACCATAAGCTCCTTCCTCTTCTCATTAATTTCAATATAGTCGGGAAGTGGTTCATTAGGATCATGATTTCGAAGTATTGTAGAATCCTCCCCAACAAAAGCACGTCCAAGATTTCTAGTTAAGACATCAAGCCTTTCATCGGACCCCACTATTTGTCCATAGAATTCAATTTCAGCAACTTTTTCTGGGGTACCAGAAGTTATGTCTTCTAGGATCAGCTTCCTCTGATAAACCTCTGCTCCTTGATCTGGAGCATTAATAGCAACATTTACCTGTAAAGCTCTTGATGGAGTTGAAACCTCTGGGGTGGAAACATACCCATTGGAATATGAATCCAAGGGGTTTTTTATGACCTCAAATGCAATATTCTGATAATTAGTGATCGTAGGATCTCCCGAAAGATCCGGATCATTTTCAGTTATCTTATAAGTAAATATGATGTTGGAAACATCTACATCACCATATGAGTCATTTTCCCACCTTGATCTCCATAGGGGGGAAGCAGTTGCTCCAGTAGCTGTAGTATGCGGGAACCCAACAAAATTAGATCCACTTACAGAATCCTTGAACTCCTGAAGAACGAATATTTGTTCATTCTCATACAGACCCGAAGAAACAGGTTCGAAGAACATACTTCCACTGAAATGACCCCCTGGCAGATCTTGGGGTAGTGTTTCACAATATACTATATTACTGTTGGATATTGCAGTAGGCCCAGTAAATCCACTAAGGTTCAAAGTTACAATTCCGGAAGCAATAGAAGTCGAAGATATTGTAGCGACAACTACATTGGCTGGTTGGATGCTAAACTTAATTTTTATCTTAGCACCTTTTTGTATATTTTGATTAACACTCTGTGCCCAATTACTGATATTAAACCCGTTCATGTCCAGAACATTCAAGTAAATAATATTACTTGAAATATCTATGAAAGATATTTTTCCATCAATCGGGGCAACACTTCCTGATGCTGTTTCGTAATTAAACGTGTAAGTTAATGGAACTTCAGCATTTGCTCCAATGTACTCAAAGTTTAAAGGATTTCCTTGTTTATTATAAAATTTTAAATGCCTGTTAGCCATTTTTTAGAATACCCTTTTATTATTAAATGGAACCGTATAGTTAAAGAAATTCTTTATCTGCTTCACAGATTCGATTAAAGCAAAAACTACCCTCTGCATATTAGCAAGAATTGCGGTTTTTTGAGGATCCCTGAACATCACGTTTGAAAGAGTCTTTTCAAAAATTTGGTTCTTATAATCAAACCCACTTTTTGCTGTATCGTTTATCGAGTCCCTAACATCGTAAATATTCTCAGTAGGATCAAATTGATAATATTTTCTAGACATCGAATTTGGTTTAATACTCTTTGTAATATTTGTATATGTATTCAAGTCCGAACAAGGGCCATAAAGCTGACTTCCCAGTGCATCCGTTATAACTTTTCGGTATCCAGCACAACCTATATTATATGCTCTTTCCTCTGCTTCATCTTTTGATTTGTAAAGGTCATCTTCAGTCTCAAAATCACTGGTGTAGGTTCTGAATTTAATGCCGTTAACTGTGTAAGCTTGTTCTACTGGGGGTAAATATGGCGTGTAATTTCTTCTTCTCATCGCATTGAAGTTGTTGAATTTGACATTGAAGAACTAACAGAATTTCTGTCCCTGTTTACAATATTCTCTTTGGCTTTAGCATTAAGCTCATTCAAGAAATTTCTTGGGTTAATGCTAGTGATTGAAATATTTAAAGCAGAGGGCTTACCTTGAACGATGCCTTCCTCATAAATGTTACCATATCTATCAGTCCATCCACCTCTCATAAGTATTAACTCGCCCCTTCCTATAATTACGTCACCAAAATCATCAAGTCCTATTTGACGATCTAGTTGTGCAGAAGAAGCATTTGAAAGGTTGTCGACAGTTTCGTGGTATCTCTCGTTGGCCTCCCCTACGAATGAGAATGCCACCGAATCAACACCATCTATTCCTTCTATAATAGCTATAATATCGGATTTTGGAATTCTATCCCGCCTTTTTAGATTTAGCATATAATCCGAGATCCTTTCTCTAACAATGTCTTTTAAAACCTCTGGATCGTAGCCTTCGAATATTGACATTGAAACGTTACCAACATATCTTTTAATTTCAGCATCCAGTATCTTAACAACAGTTGTTGCGATCATTCTACCAGAATCTTCTATTAAATCAAGCAAAGAAATCTTTTGAGACTGTGTTAATAAAAATTGGCTCTGGGAGATGTTAAAGTAATCTTGGTTCGATGTCATCGATATGGTTACATCGGGTACCAAGAAAATATAAACAACGTTATCGTCATCCAGGTATTCATCGTCGAAAGTTGAGAATGCCTGAATTTGAGAAAATATATTTAGCTTTTGCAAGTAGATCTCGTAATTTTCCGCATTTGCAAAGACATACGACCTACTTGTTTTAGGTGCAACTAATCTAGTAAGTTCTACTGGCTCTGGATCAGCACCAAAACTAGGATCCAAAACCCCAGTGACACTCAGATAGTTATTTAAGTTAACATCATTGCCGAAAAGGTCAGTCCCGCTATCTAAGAATTTATAGGTTAAAGTTGAATCAGATCTCGACTGAAGATTTCCGCTAAAACCGGAGGTTTGTAGATACTCAACAGTTATTATACTTCCTGCTTGAGGGATTTTTCCGAAGTTTGAATTACCAAAGTATATGTCAATCCCCTCGCCAATACCTGTCTTTACTAAATAACCTTCAGCCTCATAAGGAATGTCATAAAGAGATTCATATCTTTCCCATGGAGACCCATTTATGTATACATTTACATAAAATTGATCGATATAAGCACCAGCTTTTGACGGTAGATTAAAACTTTGTAAGGACCTTCCAGTTCCGGTAAACGAGGTGGACGAAAACGAACCCTGAACTATCTTAAAGTTAAATGATCTTCCCCTGGCCAGCGGAATCTTTATAGATGGGGAATTTAATATAAGAGTATATGGTAATCCATTTTGAATACTTTGTAATTTTGGGTTGTTACTCAAAATAACTGCTCCTCCGCCAGCATCGTCTTCCCTAAGGTTCCATGCTACTGATGCTTCTCCCTGAGCAGACATACCTCTAGCTGGATCGTATCCAGCAATTCTAGCTAAACTTTTAATTGAGTAGCTTCTGGTTGCTTCTTGCATGTTTAGCTCTGTAATGGAATCCTCGATAAAATAGAGGATAAGCTGTGATAAGTTTTCTAATACAAAAAGTATTTGACCCCAAGCAGAAGAAACTGTAAAGACATTTCTTGTTTGGTTGTATGTCCTTTGCAGGAATTCAAAAGAATCCGACAAAAGACCCTTTATTAGAATGTTATTTTTCCTAAAAATATTATTAGCCATCTTGTTAACTTACTTTCAATGATATTGTTGGGCTTTCATTCCCTGACGAAGGAATATAGAAGTCAAACAAACAAATATCCCTTTCAGTTCCCTGATAAAATTTCAAATCAAAATATCCACCTAACTGAGCAAATAAGGGTACATAAAATCGTAAACCCTTGTCAATCTCATCCCTTAATGTTTTCTCTGAAAGTTCTAAGCTAAAAACAAGATCCTCCAAATTCAAACCAAATTTAGGATCCCCTAAAACCTCACCCTTGTTTGTTAACAAAAGCATTTTAAGTTGGCCAACACAAATCTCGACCGGTTGAGTTATCTCAACAATGTTCTCTTTGTAATTTGGGTCCGACGGATCTCTGTTATAAATCTCTATCATGGGAAATTTTAATTCCCCATATATATCAAGATTAGTTCCACTGTAAGAAATAGGAAGGAGTGTTCTCTCCGTTGATCATATCCATCACTTCTTGGAGTTCTCTTTCACCATCAGACCTAAGTTCTGATGTGTTTACTCTTACCCCACCAGGTAGGTTATAATCAAATGCACTAAGTACCCTTGAAAGTGATATTTTAGACTTAGCTAAGCAATACCTTACAAATAACTCGTCATCGTATAGCTCATAATCATCAATAGCTATGAAGCATCTTACTGCAACATCCATTCCATTTTGGTTGTAGCCAGTACCAACTCCACCAGACCCAGATCTATTTGGATCTCTTCCCAATATTGTAAGCTTCTTATTATTCTTATTGAATTTAAAGGCAAATGTTGGTAGCAAATAAGCTTGTGCAAGGTCAAAGTAAGAATACATCACCGTCCTATAAACTAGGTTATCTCCAGTAAAGGGTGATAGTAACAGCTCAGACCCAAGCAACTTAGAATCTCCAAAATCTCTATCCGGGGTTCCTGCTATTCCCATTCCGTTTACCTCCCTAACATCATAAACACTTACTATTTTTTCAGGAAGCTTTATTTGTCGGGTTCTCCTAAACTCCTCATGACCAAAAAGATTGTTAGCCAGGACGAAGACCCTTTCTTCTGCAGCATATTGGTAGTTGTCATACATATACAACTTTGCCCTTCTTATAATCCTATGAATCTCATCATCATTCAAATTATAAGGCAAAGAACAACTTGCTGATAGATCGTCCTTTATTTCCTGTACTAATTCTTCTAAAGTCATTTTAGTAGTTCTGATTTTTAAACTTTATCCTAGAAATTGGGTCATTTAAATTCTTAAGCCTAGAATCTGTTATGAACCTACCATTTCTTATTTCGTTAAAGTCTTTCGCTTTTTCAGTTTCCTTGCTAACTTGTGCATTCCTACCTAAGTCTGCTTTTCTAAGCACGCCACCAGTAACTTCACAATCAATCATCTTTTCCGGACAATCAATATAGCATTCAATGAGTTTATTACCATAGTCCGCACTACAGTTTTTAAGTTTAGATTTTTCTACCTTATTAACATTCGTTATTTCAGAATTGGAGATTTCACTGTTTCTAATATCACAGCCAAATATTCTACAATTATCTAGTTTAGCAGACCTTATTTTACAGTTCACAAGGTCCATGTTATCTAGGAACGATGCATTCTTTATTTTAGCATCCTTAAGCTGGAATCTGCCATTTGTGGTATCATAGTTGAAAAATCCACTTCTAACATTACCCTCAACAATCAAATCAAAAATCTTTTCCCTGATATACGGAAAATATGTTTTAATATTTTCCTCATATCCCTTAAGATCTACAAGAAGGTGAAAATCTGGAAAGTTAGTAAAAAAGCTCTCTGGGTTAGAAAAACTTCTAACAACCTTAGTATATTCCTTCATCATTTTCCTAAGGTTCTCAAGATCGTTTTTGTCATAAACTGACCTGCCAGAAAGTATATCGTGTGTATAAAGAATTACATAATCTATCACATCCCTTATTGCACCAATTTTCTTCTGATAGTCTCGTCCACCAAGATACCTTATCTCAACATACCCCTTTGGTATTTTGCTAAAGTTTGCCCCGTAATATTTTTCCTCAGGAATCTTAAAAAGTTTTGGATCTATATGTGATACATTCTCTAAAATCGAAAATCTATTTCTAGGAACTATTTTTTTTATGGATCTGGCATAAACGTTATTTTTCCTGTTGCCAAATTTAGAATAGATCAAACCTTCATCTATACCAAGAATAAACTTAAGCCTGTCCAATTCTTCCATCCTTTTCAGAGATCTATCACCTTTATCAAAACTTAGAGAAAATTGGAAAGCACATTTGTCTGTAGTCCATCCATTTTCATCTATCCACCTAAGTACTTTTATAAGGACGGGGATAGCTTCAGCATACGGAAGAGGGCCAGTCACTAGCTCGTTCATTTTGCCACCCCCAGAATAATCTGGTTCTAACTTAAACGTATCAGCATTTACTGGATCCTTAGAATGATATTTGTTTGAAAGAATAACCTTCTTACCCAAAAGCTTTGATAAAGACTCGACAATTCTTCCCCTCACCATTTCAGAAAAGAATTCGAATTCAAATCCTAAAACGGCGGAGGAAAGTAGCTGTCTTTTATCAAAGTGGGTATAATTACTCATTTAGGGGTTCTACAAATATTTTTCCCATTACCGGGTCAACTTCATAAACTGATACCAATACCTGATCACCAGTTTTTAATCCTTTATGATTTCTGCTAAGTCTTCCTTGGGGAATCATAGCCATCAATCCCATTTCTGGTAGTTCCACCAAAGCTCCATTTTTTCTCTTGTGCTTGACTTTTGCATTAGAAATGGGATTGGAACCTTCGTCGATTTCTTTCTTTAACTCATAGATCTTTAATGTCTTATCAACAGGCTCTCCAAATGTTAGTGTAAGTCTGTTATCGTCTTTAACCTCCTTAACATAAAACTCTATCTCGTCTCCTGCAGTAAATCCTTGAACCTTCTGATTATCAAATTCAGTTTTGTGAATAAGCCCAGTGTAAATGTCTTCCCACTCAACAAACACACCAAAGCTAGAAGTTCCAGTAACATGACCCTTATATTTCTTAGTAAGATCAAGTTCCTGAATCTTTTCATCCATGATCTTACTCAAATACTTTTTGTAAGAAACAACGAATATGTCTTTCTTTTGAACATACCCGTCAATCATTACATAAACTTTCTTGCCTAAATAAGATTCGAAGTCAGTTATTTTATTAGCAGCTGCAAGTGATCCTGGAAGGAAACATTTAATTCCGTGAACATCAACGAGATATCCACCGTTGTTGATTGATTCTATCCTTGCTTCGTATGCAAGAGTTTCCTTTTTAATCTGCTCAAAAAATTCTTGCTTTGTATTTTCAATAAAACAGTCAATGACCGATCCATAATAGGTATCATTAACATTCCTTACAATGGTTTGGATTTCAGCACCAGGTTCGAAAGAAATTCCACCAATGCCAAGTTTTT
>Ga0222718_10004961_pt1 | contig 10909 bp, 9 predicted proteins | sample C33_27DmetaG_FD_165045 | JGI IMG/M metagenome (GOLD analysis project Ga0222718, IMG submission 165045) | Estuarine water microbial communities from San Francisco Bay, California, United States - C33_27D | ecosystem: Environmental > Aquatic > Marine > Unclassified | place: USA: California... | reverse complement strand
TTGTTGATACCTTTGAAGGTACAGCCGGTGAACATGATCATTTAAAATCTTTTTATGATGTGTTTATGGAAAACTGTGGTCATTTAGTAGAAGAAGGTTGGATTACTAAAGTACACAAAATGCGTACTGATGAAGCTGTTAAATTATTTGAAAATGAGTATTTTGATGCTGTCATGGTAGATGCTGATCATAAGTATGAACCTGTTTATGATGATGTGACTAACTGGCTACCTAAAATTAAAAAAACAGGAACTATTTTTGGTGATGATCATTATATGCCATCTGTTGCTCAGGGATGTTCCAAAGCAATGTCAGATTATTTTAAACAAAACACAACGTATCATATCATGGAAGGTAGAGAATCTACTTGGTTTTATGATTTAGGTGGTAATCCTGAGCGTTGGACTAAGAAGATACCTTAGGTTTTTTCTTACCCTTACGTAAAATCTCTCTTGACATTTGCCAAGAAGAAGGAATGACAGTAATGCGTGATGCAAACTCTCCTGTTTCATCTCCAATAATAACTATCTTTTCTTCATCTTCGTGCAGTAAATAGCCAACACTCGTGCATTTAGCTAATACCCCTTTGGTTAAGACTTCTTCCCATTCAAACCAACCTGCACCAAAAGCATCAAACGCATCTACCCATTTTATGAGTACAATATCCAGTTCTTCAACGTTTACTTTTAGTATCTTCTTCATATTGATTTATTGCATAATAGCAGTTTTTTCCGTATAAATATACATAGTATAAATAGGCACAATTTATGGCATTTGAATTTAGAGATATATTACCAGCAGTAGGAGCGGTCATTGGCTTTGGTTTTGGCGGACCAGGTGGTGCGGCTCTCGGATCTGGCATTGGTTCCTTAGCTCGAGGAGATGAAGCTCAAGAAGCTTTAAAAAATGCTGCTTTAGGATATGCAGGTGGTGCAGGAGCAAGATACCTCGGTGGCACACAATTAGGTCAAAGTTTCTTAGGAGCTCTGCCAACAGGTGCTAGTGAGTTTTTAAGCGGTGGCATGGAGAAAGATATCTTCGGCACTGCTATTGGAAAAGGCAAAGAGTTTTTAGGAATGGGTGATAAACAAACTGCCATTGAAAAAGTTATGTCTGACTATGACGCACAATATCAAACAATTTTAAATTCAGACGCTTCTGATGAAGCAAAGCAAGTAGCTATTGATGTATTAAAGAAAAATGTTGAATCAGGTTTAGAGCCTACAGAGAGTCTTTTAAATATGAAAAATTTATTAGGCTTAACAGCTTTTTCTGGTTTGTTTGGAACTATACTTGATCAAGACTCAAAAGATGGACCTAGTTATGAAGATTATAAAGTAACTACTGATACAAGATTTGAAGGGTTTGACAAACCTACTCCTATTAGAGATGTAGCAAGTTTTGCTAATGGTGGCATTGTCTCCTTAGCTGAAGGTGGCTTTCCAAGAAAAAATGGAAAGATAGAAGGACCAGGAACAGAAACTTCTGATGATATTCCCGCCATGTTAAGTGATGGTGAGTTTGTGGTCAATGCAAGAACAGTTCGTGGACTCGGCGAATCCATGGGAGCAAAAGATGATTCTGATGCTCGAGAAAGAGGATCCAGTTTCTTATACAGTTTACAAGATAAATACGGAGGAAAAGCATAATGGCAACGCCTACTTCAGTCGGAATGACTCTACCACCAGAGTATATACAACAACGAACACAAGAATTATTAAATACTTACTTTGGAACAGAGGGTGCTCCAGGTTTAATTACTCAACCCCGAGATATTCCGGCACAACAAGCGGTTGCTTTAAGTGCTCCTCAACAACAATTAATTGCTGCTGCCAATCAAGCAGCGACTGCTATCACACCTGAGTCTTTAGGGATTGGAGCTTTTCAACCTTACTTAGATGCGGCTCAACAGCAAACCATGGCAGGCCAAGAACAATTGGCTCAGGCAACAGGGATCTTTGATCCTATGTCTGCCACAGCAGGGGTACAAACTTTTATGAGTCCTTATCAACAGAATGTGACTCAAGAAGCTTTAAAAGAAATTGATCGCCAGGCAAATATTGCTCGTAATCAAGCTGCCGCTTCTGCAATTGGGGCAGGTGCTTTTGGTGGTGGTCGTGAAGGTGTTCAAAGAGCCGAATTAGAAAGAAATATTCAAGACATTAAATCAAAAAGAATTGCTGAAGATATGCAGCAAAACTATCTTCAAGCTTTAGCTACAGCTCAAGCTGCTCAAGAAGGTCAGCGTCAAAGACAATTGTATGCAGGATCTCAAATGGGTGCGATGGGACAAAGAACAGCGGCTCTAGGTTTAACAGGTCAACAAGCAACTGCCAGAGATATCGGTTTATTGAGTGGTATTGGTGCAGTGGATGTAACTCAACGTCAGGCAGAACAAGAAGCCTTGCGTCAAAATATTTTAGCTCAACAAGAGGAGCCTTACTCACGTTTACAATTCGGTGCAGGCCTTTTAGCAGGTGTACCACAAGGAACAACAACATTAACTCAAGCCCAGACTCCTAATCCTTATTTAACTGCCCTACAAACTGGTATTCTTGGACTAGGTGTCTTATCTGGTCAAGGTAACTTAGGTAGTTTTTTAACAGGATAGGATGATCAATGGCAGAAATAGATATTTATAAAAGAAAATTATTCGGTGGATTAACTCAACCTGAATTTCAAGAAATAGTTGATTACTCAAAATCAATAGGAGGTATTCCGTCTGTTGATGTTAATCGATCTGTTACAGCACGAGATGTAATTGCAGCAACACCTTATTTAAGTCAGCCCACAGGAGGCACTGCTGTCGAAGCTGTATCTAATTTTAATAATTTTTTAGCGGGTGTTTTATCTAATAAATTTGCAAGAGTCGATGAAGAAAAACAAGCAGCTCAAGTTGCCAATGCGGCGGCTACAGAAAGAGTAATGAATGTCATAGCTGATACTCAAACAGATTTAAAAGATCAGTTTATGGAAGTAGATGGTAATTTAATAGATTTAAAAGCTTTGTCAGAGGGTAAGGATGAAAGTGATTATATTAAACTAAAAAAAGCAGAGGAAGAAAAAATCAAAGATCGCTATATGGTAGTTAATAATCAATTAGTTGATCTAGCTGCCGAAGGTAAACCACAAGTTGTTATTGAAGATATAGAAGAAGAAAAATTAACAGATCGTTTTAAAGTAGTAGGAACTGATGTTATTGATCTTCAAAAATTAGCAGATAGTGATGATTTAACTGGAGCGGTTGTTTATGAAGGAAAAGGCAAACCCACGGATGCTGCAAGATATGCTGAATTAATGGGGCAGAAAGCAGATTATGAAAGTAGAAATGAAGAGTTCCCAACAGAACTAGCAGCGGAACTAGAATTTTTAACACCAAAAGAAGCTAAACCTTATGTTCCACCGGAGGCTCAAAAGTTTGTAGATTTACAATATGAAGTTGCTGCCTCCGCAGATGCAGCTGAAACACAATATCAAACAATATTAGATGCAGAAAAATTACTTTTAGATCCTAAATTTACAACAGGTGTTGGTACATCTACCATAACACCCGTACAGGAATTCTTTGGAAGATTTTTTGGAATTGACATTGATAGCTTATTAGAAGGTGTCAACATTGATGTTTTAAATGATCCTGCTGATACAGCTTCACTACAAAAAGCAACCACTCAACTTGCAATGAATGTGTTAGGGCAAGGTAAATTGCCTGGTGCAATATCTGATTTTGAATTTAGACAAATGATGTTCTCTGTCTTTAATGTAGATAGTCCAAAAGAAGCTAACTTAAGATTCTTACAAGGAATGAAATATTTATATGAAAAGGACATGGCTAAAGGTCGAATTGTTTCTACTTTAGATCCATACGATAAATTTGCTCTCAAAAATTATCAAGATGCATTAAGGGCTTGGGATGAAGCAAACAGACCTTTATACTTACCTTCCCCTACTTATTTAGATGATGTTTTAAATAGAATGCCTACTGATTTAAAGGAAGGCTAAAATGGTTTTTCCCAAAGAAAAATATGAAGAAATAGAACAGCTACAAAAAGAAGCTGAACTAGAGAAAATAGAACTTCTTAAGGACACTGAAGTTTTAAAAAGTCCTGATGGTAGTGATTTTTATTTACCCAAAGATCCTGAAAGACAAGAGCTTATTAAAAGAACCTTAAACGAAATAGATTTTTTACAAAAACAATTTATCAAAGATGAGATAGATCCTCTTGCTCAAAACTTATTAATTTACGATTTACTCCAAAAAAATGGTGTTTCTTACGAAGAAATAACAGGTCAATATGAATCTTCTATTGGTGCTAAATCAAAAGCTTTTGTCAATAGTATGAATACAAGAATTGCTCAAAGCTTAGATAATTTTGTCGATGTGATGTGGACACCAAAGGATAAAATAACTCAATCAGGTGCTTACGCTCCAGATGCAAAAGAATTAGGTATAGAAGCTGATCCAGGATTATTTCAAGAATTTTTTACCTGGGCAGGGAGTATTGATCCTACCTTTACACCAAAAACAATGGGAGAAAGAATTGCTGATAAAGCAGGAGCGGGTGCGGCTTTAGGATTAGAACTAGCAATACCTACTTCAAGACTATCAACATCAGGTAAGATTGTCATAGATCCTACTACTTATGCAGGTGTAGTTAATAAAACTAAAAACACAGCAAAAGCGACATGGAATGGTATCTTAGATATTTATCAAAAGGCAGCAAAAGATGGAAATCTGTCGGCTGCTCTCTTAGCTGATATTATGGCTTTTGCAGGTTGGGATGCGGGTGTACAATTAGGTGAAGAACTTGTAGGTAATGGCACCACTTCAGATTCACAGTTTTCCGAAGGTTTTAAAAATGGTGTGATTCAATGGGGAGCACCTTTCGTTGGTGGTATGGGTGGTGGTGGATTAGGATATTCTCTATGGGGTGTTCCTAAAGCTACTTGGAACGGTTTTTCTAAATTATTTACAGAATATTTCCCTGAAATAATTGCTAAATATCAAGCAGGTGAAACAATTAATCCTTTCACTAATTATAAAGAAAATTACAATTTAAAAAAAGCTAATAAGAATAAAAAGAAAGCTGCTGAAATTATACAAGGTGGTTTAACAGAAGAACAACTAGCAGAAAGAGAAGCGTCTAAATTAATTGAAGAAGAGATACCAGGATTAAATTTATCTCTTGCCCAACAAACAGAAAATCCCGCTTTAGTTGAACAACAGAAAGTAATTGAAGACACCTTAACGGAATTAGGTTCTTCTCCGCCCATTATAGCAACAGGTGGAAGAAAAGAACAAACAGAACAAGTAGGAAAAAATATAAAACAAAATATTATTAAAAATTTTGAAGCAGTCGATGATGCTGTTAAACAAGAGTTTCCTGATAAACAAACTATCTTTAGAACAGACGAAGCAGGTAATGTGGTGGAGGTAGATAAGGAAGTAGGTAATTTCTTTAGTTACGTAAATAAAAAAACAGGAGCAGGAGATACTTTAGTAAAAGATTTTGATGAACAAATAGCAGCAGCCGAAAGAGAATTAGTCCCTGGTGAAGGAGGTCTGTTACCAAAAATATCAGAAGATATTTTATCTGAATCAGGCAAACAAATTAGAACAGAAGTAAAAAATATAAAAGATAAGACAGGTCAATATTATAATAATGAACTTCTTCGTATTTACGAAACTGAAATGCCTAATCAAAAATTTGATATCACAGAATTTAAAGATGATATCATTACTACAGGAGCTCTTCGATCATTTGAAGATCCTGACAACCTACCAAGGCAGTATTTAGAATTAAAAGATTTAGGCAAAGAATTTGAATCTATTATTGTGAATACCCAAAGACAAATGGATAGCTTGTATGAAAACTATATCAATTCAGGTCAAAACAATGCAAGAGCTTATGAAGATTATTTGACGAATGTACAGAAATTAGAAAAAGATTTAGCTGCTAGAGTTCAAAATTTAAATGAAAAATTAGCTGGTCAAAAGATTGCAGGAGAAAGATCGGTAGCACCTGAATATGACATTGGTGAAATTGTCTTTAAGTATCCTGAGTTTGGTTCTGGTACAAAAGTAGGTGAAGGTTATTTAGGTAGAAAAGATGTTAATTTAGATAAACCAGGAGAGGTTGTTTCTGTGACCTTCAATGAGCCTGCTTTAAATTTAAAAGCAAAAGACATGCTTGAATTAAAACAATCTGTTAATAAGGATATCGATTTACTTTCTACTGATCTATATAAAAACTCAGATAAAATTCAAAGATTAGTACAAATTAATCAACAAATAGATGATTTGTTTAGAAATGAATTAAAGGATTCTCAAGACTATCAAAAATGGCTGCAGATTTATGAGCAGAATTACAAAATTCCTTTTGAAGAAGGGATTGTTAATAAAGTTTTAACACAAACAGGTACAGGCGGTGAATACTTAATTGGCTCTGAAGTAGTTGGAAAAGCTTTCTTAAAGGATGTGCCTTCCATAAGAAGATATTTTGAAATCTTCGGCGGTGCTATCCAAGACGGAAACTTAGAATATGTAGAAGGAATTAAAAACTCTTTTTTAGATGAGATGTACAAAAAAATATTAACACCTCAAGGGTTAATTGATTCTCCTAAATTAAAAAAGTTTGAAGCAGCTAACAGAGAAACCATTGATATTCTAAACGAGTACATTCCTGATTTAAGAAAAATTATTGATAACAATATTGAGTTAGGAAACAACGTAGCAAATAGAATTAAGGATTTAAAACAAAGAAAAATATATGCAGGAAAAGTAGAATTAGATGATCTTGCACAAAGAGGATTAGGTGAAGGATTAACCTTTGAAGACTCTCAAAAGTTAATAAAGAATGCTTTAAAAGATCCTGATCAAATGAAAAAAACAGTCCAAGCTATTCAGAATAGCCCTGAGAGTGATGCAATGATAGCTGCTTTTAAAAATGAAATATTTAAAGAATGGATTGATAAATCTAAATCAAGAGTATTTAAAGGTAAATTCCCTCAAGTATCAGGGATGAATAATTGGTTAGAAAAAAATGAAGTGGTTATTAAATCTTTTTTTGATGCAATTGGTGATCCTAAGGGATACGACAGATTAAATAATATTACGAAAGCTTACGATAAATTAAATTTAACAGGGTATCCAGGACAAGCAGACGCTACTAAACCAAGTATTATCAAAAGAGTATTTGGTAGTGACATTCCACAAATATTATCTCGTGTCTTTGCAGTACAATCAGGAAGAACAAGTTCTCGATTTGTAGGAGCTGAATTAGGTATGCGATTTTTTAGACAGCTTGATGCAAATAAAAGACAAAAAGTTATTGCAGAGGCTTTGTATGATAAAGATGTAGCCGAAGCTTTATTAAAGGTAATGACAGGGGATCCTTTAACTAAAAAAGATGTAAACTTGATGAAAGGTATTCTTGGTCAGGTTCAAGGGTGGATGAGTAATACAATTGATGATGAAATTCTTCAAGATCAACAAAAACAATTACAATCGGATGCTAAAGCTATGACCACAACAAGTAGTTTAGATCAAGGTGCAACGGGAGTGGCTCCTAAATTAAATATTCCAAGTGTTTCACCTGCCTCCAGTTTATCAGGGATAAATATAAGTGGTGCAATGACACCTGCCACAACACCTAACACTTTACAAAAAGGTCAGGCATTGTTTGGTGCAAATGATCCTATCTTTGGTGGGATAGCTTCTTTTAGTTAGAGAGTTCTTCTAATAAAATTAGGAAATCTACCTTCTTGTTTGAAGGTCATATAAGCTGCAAACCAGTCGTGTTTGTACTCAGCTTGACAAAATTCTTTGATCTCTTCGTCTTTTTTCTCTGATTTAAAAAAATTAAGAAAATGATTCATTGATCGTTTTGTTAAATTAAACATAATTAGCTCCTTAAATAATAAAAATAAGGGTAATAAGTAAATTAACTAAATGATTTGAAAAGTCTAAAAAAGGCATAGCTGATGTGCTAGACAATCCATTCTTTTAATTCTTCTCCTAAAACTTCACTGGAGATATCAATCTTCTTTCTTAAAGATTTAATAATCTTTTCATCTACGGTTTTGGGAGTGACTAAATCAATGTAGGTCACTTTCTTCGTTTGGCCAATACGATGAACTCTCTCTTCTGATTGCATTCTTATTTCTAAATCATACGAGTTACTAAAATAAATAACCGTATGAGCTATGGTCAGGGTTAATCCGTATCCTGCGGTACGAGGATTGGCGATAATATATTGCAACTCGTTACTCGGATCTTGGAACTCGGTAACAATATTTTGTCTTTCCTGGTCCTTCGTATCTCCGTAAAAAGCTTTAATAGAATTAAAACCATATTTCTCTCTAATTGTTTTTAGAATCTTTTTAATATCATGACGATAATTAGCCCATATCACAACCTTTTGACCTGCTGCTTCTTCTAAAACATCTAATAAAGCTTGATATCGATTGTTTTCAATAAACTGAGCTTCTCCTTCACTATTTAAAATAAACCCACAAACAATCTGATGAAGCTTTGTAATCTGAGATAAGACTGTGGTCACATTGATAATATCATTACCAATAATAGCCATCGCTTCTCGTTTCATGGCTTCATAAGCATCTTCTTGATCTTTGGTTAATTCAACTAATCGAGGGGCATACAATTTATCAGGGAGATCTAAACAATCCTTTTTTAAAACTCTACTAGAAAAGGTTTCTAATTTTTTATTGAGCTCATCTAAATTTTTATAATCAACAACTTCTTGAAAACTATGAGAAGAAGTATGTCTTTGCATCAATACAGCATATCTTGCCCGGAACGCAAAATAACTTTCATAACCAAGTAATCCAGGATTTAAAAAATAACATTGGGAATATAAATCTAAAGGAGATTTTGTAACAGGAAGTCCTGATAAAATTCTTCTTTGTTTTGCTAATTTTCTTAAAGATAAAATATTTTTAGTTTGTAATGCTTGGGGGTTTTTAATAACAGTAGATTCATCAATAGCAAAAGAGCATACATTAAACTCTAAAACTTTTTTGGTAAAATCAAGAGCCTTCCTTGTTCTAAAAGCTTCTACATTAATAACAAAAAACTTTAGTCTATCATTTTTAACAAATAATTTCCTTAGTTCTTTTTTATTTTTTGCTGTATTAGCGGATGACCAAGTTATGATATCTTTGTCAATGTGGTCAGGTACGTGCTTTAGAAGTTCTAATTGTGACCAATTTCGATAAACACCTTTAGGTGCAACGACAACGGCACAATCTATTTCTCCTTCTTCATACGCTATACAAATATCATCGATGCATACTTTGGATTTTCCTGTTCCCATCTCCATAAAAAAAGCAAAGGCATCTTTTCTATATGCTTTATTTATAGCGTCTTTTTGATGTTCAAAAGGGAGAGTTTTAAATTTATACTCTTTTTCACTTGATAATTTCATTTTATCCCACTATATTACAATTAAAGGAGATTTCAATATGGAAGATAATATTCTTGAACAACTAGAAAACGATCTGCAAGACTTTGATACAAGCAAAGCTGATATGCAAGGTCTTTCTGAAGCTTGTAAAAGCCTTATTCATTGGCAACAAGTAGAACAAGCAAAAGAAGAAGAACTAAAAGGAATCCAAGATAAAATAAAAAAGCTATCGGAAGAAATAATACCAGAGGCTATGCTTACTTTAGGTTTGGATCAATTAAAATTAGATAACGGATTAAAATTGTCCGTTGTTGATAATGTCTACGCATACATCTCAGAAGAAAATAAACCCACTTGTTATAATTGGCTCAGAGATAACAATCTTGGATCCATTATTAAAAATGAGATTGGCGTACAGTTTGACAAAACACAAGATGCTGAGGCAATCGATTTGAAAGCTCGTTTATCGAGTGAAGGATTACCTGTCACGCATAAAGAATCTATTCATCCCTCCACACTCAAGAGTACGATGAAAGAGTTGGTCAAAAAAGGTATTAGCGTTCCTGACGCTTTTAATATCCATATAGGCAAAAAAACTAGAATAGCAAAATAAAGGAGGTTATATGCCAAAACCAAAGAAAAAAGGTGCAGTTGCTACGGCTTCAAGTACCGCAGTGAGCGAAATTAATATCGCTGACTTTTTAGAATCAAATGCAGGTGACGGAATGCAAAACGTCTCAACAGATGATTTAAAAATACCAAGACTTAAAATTAAACAAAGAGTCGATGGTGATGCACCCGAAGAAGCAAAAGACGGTGCAATTTACAATGACACAACATTAGAAATATTTGATGAAGGTGTCAAAGTTATCCCTTGTCTATACGAAAAGAACTATACACAATGGGTAAAAGACCAAGGTGGTTTTATGGGTTCTCACCCTTCTACCAGTGATATCTTAACCAGAACTAAAAAAGACGGTTCAAGAGATATTCTTGTCGATGAGGATGGGAAACTAACCGATAACTATATTCGAACAGATGCGAACTTTTATGTTTTGTATCAATCGAAAGACGGTGGTTGGAAACCCGCCACAATTTCCATGTATGTCACTCAATTTAAAAAGGCTAAACAATGGAACACAGTCATAAAGTCGCAAACTTTACAGGGTAAGAATGGAGTCTTTAATCCTCCCTCTTATGCTTACACTTATGATCTATCTACTAAACCAGAAAACAACGATAAAAATAAATGGTTTGGTTGGGTTATAGAATCCAGTGATCAAGTAGCTGACGGATCTCTTTTGGCAACAGCTAAAAACTTAGCTCAGTCTGTTAGAAAAGGTGAAGTGAAAGCAAAACCTGAAGATGATGTGGTTGTAGAAAACACTAACGCCGAAGACTCAGGTATGTTATAAATTCAAGTGGGGCGGGTTTTTCTCTCTTATTTCTCCTTTCTACCGCCCCTCTTCAAGTAAATGCTAGTAGAC
>Ga0222718_10004960_pt1 | contig 10910 bp, 23 predicted proteins | sample C33_27DmetaG_FD_165045 | JGI IMG/M metagenome (GOLD analysis project Ga0222718, IMG submission 165045) | Estuarine water microbial communities from San Francisco Bay, California, United States - C33_27D | ecosystem: Environmental > Aquatic > Marine > Unclassified | place: USA: California... | reverse complement strand
AGCGGTAAAAAGGGGTTTGAAAAATACAACGAACGCGCTATTAAAAAAGGCGTCCGCATTGCTGCGGTATTTGACAAGCCCGAAAATATACCCGTTACATTTCACAAAAGAAAAGTATTTGACGGCGATAAGCATGATCTTACATTCTTAAACCCTAAGAACGCTATTTTAGGCTTATATGCAAAAGGCAAAGCGCGCAAGGATCAAAGCGGCTTTGTTATTCAGTGATACCTAATAGCAGCTTTAACCGGCTGCTATTGGATTGTCATTGACAATCATTTTTATAAACTTTGAAAGGTATATTATGAAACTATCTCAAAAAGATCTAGATTATATTAATCAAACTTTGAATAATATAGTCACATTACCGGAACTTGAAGAGGGAATTAATTACTATTTAGCAGATAGTAAAACCTATTCTCATCCTTGGCATAACTATAACCTACATTCTAAAATATATTATTACCATAAATACACGCTAGATAAAATCAGTCTTTATCGTAAATATGGTATAGCTTATACGAACACCCGTTTTTTAGATAATATCAAACAAAAAGATATTAACTTTCATACAAAAAGGATGATTGAAGAACAAGCTAACATGGATCAAATAAAAGAAATCTATTTTAAAAATAAGAAAGGGGTAGAACATGAATAATTTTGATAGATATTTATCAGACATAAACGCGGAAATGCTTGAAGACATAGCACGAAAAAGGCGCATTAAAACCCTCATAATGGACGTTATAGGGGGTTTTATTTTGTTTGGTATGTTAGCGGTATGTTCTTATTTGGTGTTATCTTATGGCGGATAATGACTATCCCGGCGGATATGAAGATGGCCTTGACTGGATAACAGACTTGGCCATCGAAGACTTCCAGCTGAGTAAAAAGGGAATAAATAAAAAGGGGGTTTTCAATGATAAAAAACCTAAGTCACTTGATCCTGGGAGCGATCCTGGGAGCAGTGATATATGACCTTGCAATTAATCTCAGAATATCTTACAATAAAGATACCCTTCAGGTATATTGTAAAAAGGGAATAATGTTTCAGCAAATACATGAAGATGCAGAAGTATTTGTTAAAACGAATCAAGAATGTATTAATAAAACCGAGAAAGGTATAAAAAATGACAATAGAAATACAACACAAAACCCAAGTTAAAAGCCACATCAGGCAAATAATCAACTTAATCTTTGAGTTAGAACGATCAGGTCAATTGGATATGCAAGACTGGTTCTCTATGATCGATGATCTTGATAACTTATTAGACTTTTTAAATCGAAAGGATAACCATGGTAGGTAAAGTCACACCGAACGACCAGTTATCAGCTTCTGAAGTACCTGTATTGATGGGTGCATCGAAGTTTATGACAGTCAACGAACTATTAAAACAGAAGATGGATGTTATCTCAGGCATTGAGCCACCATTCAAAGAGAATGAATCAATGTTTTGGGGCAACACGCTTGAGACAACGATCCTAAATGAATCATGTGCAAGGCTTGGACTTGGCAATCCAAAGACCACACATACAAAACCATACTTTCACAAGTCAATACCAATTGCATGTAGTTTAGATGGCACTGTTACAGGTGACAACAGAACGATCATGACTGATATTGAAAAGGGAATTGTCTGCGTCAATGCAGATGAGATTGCCCTGGAAGGCATGGGTGTAGTTGAAGCTAAGCTAACAGCACATGAAGTTGAATCAGCACATGATCTCCCACTGTACCGAGGGCCTTTGCAATTGCAAATGCAAATGGACATCACTGGTGCCAAGTGGGGCGCTGTGTGTGTACTGTACAAAGGGACTACTCTAAAAACTTTTGTATATCAAAGGGACGAGGAAGTCATTGCTCGGATTCATGAAGCCGTCATTGATTTTCAGCGTCGCTTAGACAAGTATGTAACAAATGATGAGACTGAGTGGTATGACATGGAGTCCACTAAGGAAGCGGCATCGATCTTTGATGAGGCTGAGAAGACTGAGATTGAACTTGACGATGCAGAAGAAGATGTCAATAAAATCATAGAGTTACGTAAGATTCAAGCTGATGTCGAAGAGCAAATAAAGAACCATGAGTTGCGTATTATGAACTTGATGCGTGACAATCAGTACGCGCTAGTCGGTCAACACAAAGTGTCATGGCCGATGATTAACTACAAAGGCACTCCGGAAAAGGTTGTACCGGCAAGGCCACCACGTACAGTGCGCCAATCCAAACTACGTATAAGGAGTATCGATAATGGATGATTATCAAGAGTACTACGAGACTGTGATGCGTGAAGAGGAATGGGAAGCTGATCAGAAAGCAGACAACATGATGTTCTTGGACATCATAGCAAGACGCGTCAAAGATAAACGTAGACGTGTTCAATTAATTTTAAACTATTTTGGAGAAGATTATGACAGAGAAAACTTTGGCGACTGCTGAAGAGCCAAAAATATCAATAACTGCTAAGGCTTTTGTCGAGGCACAAAAAGAGTTTGCACCAGCACTCAAGAACTCAACTAATCCACACTTTAAATCAGCATATGTTGACCTGGCTGGATGTATTGAAGCGGTGATCGATGCATTGAACAACCATGGCTTTTCATTATTACAAAGGCCTATGGACTGTGAGTCAGGCGTGAAGGTTGAGACTATCTTTATGCATGAGAGTGGTGAGCAAATATCAGGCGGTGTAATTACAGTACCCGCTGATCGTCAGAATGCTCAGGGTTACGGCAGTGCTTTGACGTACGCGCGGCGGTATGGATTGATGTCTGCCTGTGGTATTGCGCCTGAAGATGATGATGGTAACGCTGCATCAACAAAGTCAATGGCTGAGAAACTACCACAAAAGAAGGCGCCTGAAGAAGTAAAAAAGTCCTAAGCCTCAATCTACCTGGCAAGGATCCGATTGAGGTCAAAGACAAAGATGCATTAAAAAATACCATGATTGATATGTCACACAAGATTGGTAACAGTAAACTACCTGTCGAAGAGAAGGCAAAGAAACTATTGCAATTCTTCGAGGTAAACAAACAAGCTTTATCAATCCTAGGGCCTGATACATTCTTAGCAATCAAGAATGAGATCGGTGACATCATTCGTAGGATGGAGAATGAATAATGGACGTAATACATGATCCTTTATATGAACGAATGATGGAACGCAGTTATGCAATTAATGACTGGCGTGCCAAGTTAGTGATCGCGGTACTTGAGAATGCAATACATGAATTACTTGGGTACCGATCACCAGACAAATTAGTTCGAGCAGCTGAAGACTTTATCTATCATGACAATCCAATGTTTGATTTAGCAGTAGAGATATTGGGTATGGATAAAGACAACTTAAGGGAGCGTTTAGCTATGATGAAGATGCACGGTGAACGCATGAGACGATCCAGTGACGGAAGCGGAGGTTTACGTGGATAAAAAAGACATCATGGTGATCATTATCATCATGGCACTAGTCGGTTTTTCACATTACGTTGGAGCGTGTGAAACCAAAAGAGTTTACTTACCTGATGGATCAATGCAGATCTGTCGGGTATGTAAAGATGTAGTTATTTGTAATTAAAGGAGAAACCTATGAACAAATACAATATATTCTTTGAATTAGAAACAGCAATGTCAGAAGTAGAAGCGAATACAGTAGAAGAAGCTTATGAGATTGCAATGAAGACATTACCAAGTGTCATACAAGACAAGTTCAAAGTAATTAATATCGAAAGTAAATTGCTAAAGGTGCGTGGTAGTGATCCATTTCATGGGATTAATTATTCTTATGAACAAGAAAACAAATGGGATGACTGGTACAACACCTTTGAGCCTGGTTACAGTGTAAAAACACACATTGAACAACATCTTGGTCGTGAACTTATTGGTACCAAGTACAGTAAATATTCTCATAATCATCGAGATAAAAATATTGATTGGGACAATAATAATATGTCATGGTGTGAGCATTGTGATTTAATTCTTGATGAGTCTAAAGTATATGGTTGGGGTGATAAAAAATTATTCAATCTATATAAATCACGTGGAATGAGTGATCACAATGCAGAGTTTATGACAGAACAAGCAATAGGTAATGAATTTATCTGTGAAGATTGTTTTAATAAGCTTGAACATATTAAGCCAGATCTACCATACAATGATGAGGACAAGGATCATTATATTTCTTTACTCACTGAGGAAGAAAAGCAACGATACTTTGATGATGAATACTTTAAACAGAAAGAGTTGAAAAAAGAAGAAGCAAGAAAGGAAGCAATTAGAAAAGCTAATGAAGAGCAAGATCAGATGTATGCTCGAATGAATAGTTTAGCAATGTATAATTTGTTTCCTGAGAAGAAGGGGTCATAGACCCCTTTTCTTTATTTGTTACAAACGTACATTGTAACTTCGAAACCAAAACGCATTTCAGTAGCAGCAGGTTTTGTCCACATAATGTTCTCCTTAGTTAGTTGAACTTTTAGTATGGCAGATATACTTGTAATACATATATGACAGATATATTAATATGGTATAGTGATAAACATGAATGATAGATTTTACGTAGCAGACGAAGATGGTAATGAATTTCGTATCTTTGCTTGCAAAGAATCAGCAGATGAGTTCTTAAAGCTCAGGCCAGATTGTAAATTAACCAGATCTGATGTGCAATTGCCACTAAATCTTGTTGATTTTACAGCAAAATACGGTGAAGCCCCTTTCTAGGCTCACCATACAACGATCGTTATTTTCTGATATGTTACCCTAGGTTAGGTTTAGATCGTGCAATACAAAGCGATTGTGAAGGTCGTTTTTAGTGTGTGGTCTTAGGTTTTTCGTTAACGATGTACATATCCAGACCTTCGGCATGCAAAAGAATAAAGTCTGAGTTATCATCTTCCGAAAACATAATCTTGACCATGGACTCATCACCATCCTCTAAGATTTCAATGTTCCAAATCTTTTTACCGATGACTGAGTCAACTGCGTTAGCTTGTTCTGCATCGAGTTCTGATATTATGTTATTGTTTTCGTCCATCTTCCACCATCCTTTAAAACCATTGGCATGAGTTTAGGTTGCCCTTCTATAATCATACCACAGCCGATGATGAATCGTGACTTAAAATTCTTAGCATATTCAAATGCTAGTTCTTTCTGATTAATCAGACATCCAGTCTGCATACCCCAGACTAGCTTGTCAGGATTAGAATAGTATTCTACTTTAAACTTAGAATGATAATGACCTTGGACTGTATTCATACCATACTGTTGTGCTACCTTCATGACGTCAGCTGACATGCCATGAGTAAAGAAACATTTCTGGCCATCAGATAATGTAATGGTAAAGTCATCCACCCATTGCCAACCAGGGCCAACCTGTAAGAACTCATTGTAGGGACGCAAGTACTCCAGGCTAATCCCATGAGTTACCGCTTTACGATAGACTAGTGATGAGTGGTTAGAATGTACAATCGTCATCTCAGGAAAGATGTTCTCTAGTTCATTGACATACTTTCTGGCCGCACGTAACTCATCACCAGCTGACTTTAAATCTGGGTGATGGTTATGATAGGACAATGCGTGGCAGTCAATCTCATCTCCAATATTCACAACAAGGTCTGGCTTGTATTTTTTCTTGAGTGTTTTTAAGAATTCAAATGCATCGGGATGATGATAAGGTATATGCAAATCTGATATAACCAATACTGACTTGTAACTCATAATTAAGTTCCATGTTATTTGTTATATCTATTATATATTATAGTTCCTGTGGGTCAAGGAAGTACATGGCACAGACTTGTTTGTTGTATGCATCAAACTTTTGATTATGTTCTGTGTATTCTTCAGACTTTGGATTGTCTAAATACATACGCATGTGAATCATCTCATGCAGTACGGTATAGATAACAGCTTCGAGTGTCTTACAATACTTGGTAGAGATGAGTATGCGGTGCGGTTCAGGAGTGTACTCTCCGATACAATCATGATGGTAGACAACTTCAAACTCAACATCATGGCTATCAGGAAAGTCTTGAAATGGTTTATGAATACGGAATGTATTGTATAGATGTTCAATGAAACTAGCGGTTATAAATCCTTGTGCCTTCACGATTGATTACCAATGTTTGTCTACGAGGGTCTTCACCTTCAGGTGGGAATGAGATGTGGATCCAGGAATCATACTCTAAGATCAGTTGATCAAAAGGAATAGATGATTCAGCGATAACTTCAAATACGCGAGCAACATAAGCATAACGATCACAAGTCCAATCAGCAGCAAGACCTCTAATATGCTGGCTTGTTCTTTTAGATCCGAGCAGATCATTGAGAGCCTCACACCTAAAGCCACTACTAATAATAATAGGCAAACTATCAAGCTTAGTCCTAACAAGTTCCATCCCCTTTGCTAATGTTTTTAAGTTCTCCAATTGCATGTCATTTGGAGTGTTATCAATACCATGACGCCTAGCCATTTGACTACGTGTCATCTCCTCTAGGGTAAAGTGTTCAGACAACCTCACTTAGTTAGGCCCTTGCTCTTTTCCCAGGATCGAAGGCCTGATAAACCAAGTAGTGCTACTGTTAATTCCATCATCACATCAGTATGTAATACAGGTAATACTATATGAATGCCAAGTAATGCACACACCCACTGAGCCACTGGGGCGATAACAAACACCCAAGCAAAACCAAAACCAGCGACCCAACCAAGGAAAGGACGCCAACCAGCAACCCAAATAGAGCGATGGCTAGCTTCAATCTTATTCGTCTCAGCCTGAGCGAGATTGATCTTTGACGCATTGTCGATAAGAGCCTTCTCGATATCAGCTTTTGCTTTAGCTTTTGCATTGTTGTCTGGAATAACTTTATCAAGTACATCACCTATTATACCTACAATTGGCGCCCAAATCATTTGTCTCTCCATACACTACTCATCGCCAAACACAGTAGACCAGCACCAATACCTGTTACACACGCTTCCACTGATGGCCCACCGAAACCTGATGGATGTAGTAAGAAGTCTGCAACAGCTGTGAAGAATCCAATGGTACCAGCCATGGCAAACTTGCTTTGAGTAATGTGTTCTTTATCAATAATAATAAATAGTATGGTAGCGAGTGCTGCTACTGTACCGACCTGTAATGCTTTAGTCCAATGACCGAGTGTCATAATGATGAGGTTACCTTGAGTCATGGCAACCATACATGCAATTGTTGCTTCGCTTAGTCTTTTAGAAAAGATAGCAAAAAATTTCATTTAGACGCAATCCCCTTCAGTAAGTCGCTCAATTTTATAAGGACACTCTTGCTTCTTTTTATGAGTTGTTTTCGGATAAGCTCGTAACCCACGAGTATCAAGATAACTATGAGTATATAAATCATCCACATTTTGTATTCCCCTTCTGATCATTTGACATATTCTAGATAACATTAAATGTTATGGCTGATAACAGTGACAACGATGGCACCGAACCCAACCAATGCTCCCCATATCAGTTTGTTTAACATACCCTCGATTCGATCAAGGCGCTTGTGTATTGTGCTGTAGCGTTCGGCACAGAGTTTCTCATGAGCTACTAGTTCCTCGTGTGGTGTCATCAGTTTTCATCCCAACTTAATGTATCTTCATTCCAATTATATACTTTATCATCTGTAGGATATGGTACAGGAGCTTCCCATAAACAAGTATCATCATTTAATATCCATGAATTAAATGGTTTTGGTGGAATAAAAGCATCTTTATTTGTATCGTAAGTAAACCCTACACCTGCAAAATTCTTTCTTAATGGTGTTCCACCTAGCATATGTTGACCACCTCTTGTATTGTAAGATGTTTGTATCCATCCAGTTCCGAATAACCCTGAATCAATAACATCTTGTTCTGCAACAATAACTTCAGTAACTATATTATTTTCTACTTTTGCAAAATGACTCATGCTGTATAACTTCCTGAACTTGTAAATTGTAAAATTGTATCTGAACCACTTGTAGTTACTGTAGGTGATCCTGTTGTAGTTCCTGAATAACTTGATGTTGGTATGCGAAGAATAACAGTACCTGAGCCACCATTACCTCCTGTAGCACTGTCTCCACTACCACCACCTCCACCACCTGTATTAACAGTTCCGTTACTACCTGTGCCTGAGCCAGTTGCTCCATCACCACCTCCACCAGTTCCACCTGAACCTGCTGAAGCATAGTAAGAGCCTCCTCCTCCGCCTCCTCCACGAGTAACAGAAGATCCTGTAATTGTAGAAGCTACTCCATTACCTCCGTCACCTCCATTAGTGCCGTAGTCTTGACCTACAGAGCCTGCTCCGCCTCCACCGCCACCATTCCAACTACCTCCTGATTGTCCATCGCCACCTGCATAACCTTGATTAGAAGTGCCTGCTGCACCAAGCCCACCATAGAAACCTGCACCACCACCGCCTGATCCACCAGTTAGACCATCATTAGTGTTATTTGTACCACCTGCACCACCATAGAGAGATGTAACTGTTGAAATGCCTGTACCTGATATAGATGATGAATTACCTGATACAGAAGTTCTATAAACTGCTGTTGCTCCTGCTCCTACTGTAATTGTATATGTTGTTCCAGGTTCTAATGTTAAAGCAGACTCTGCTGAACCTCCTCCTCCTGAAGATTCAGAGTTATAACTATTGCGATAGCCACCTGCTCCTCCACCACCACCTCGTTCTGAACCTCCTGAACCACCACCTGCAATTACTAACCAATCTGCTAAATAAGGACCTTGAATACTAGAGGCTCCTATAAACATATTCAAAATACCACTCATTATATATTTCCTGTCATTACACAAGCAGTTCCTGATATAAATAATATAGTAGCGACACCTCTAGTTGTTAAAGTAGCACTAGATATGTCAGTATTTTCACCTGCTTTATATGCTGTAGTAATAGAACATGTAATAGTTACATCCCCTGTTGTGTTGTTAAATATAGAAATAGCATCGCCTTCAGAAAATGTAGAATCAGGAATTGTTATAGATCCACCAGATCCTACTTGAACATATTTACCTACATCAGAGGTTGTTAAAGTATATGATGAAGTTTTAGTTCCAACAGGAGGTACATTAGGATAACCTACTGTTCCTGTGGCCCCAATATCAGAATCTACAACAACATTTGAACCACCATTTTGAAGTGTACCTGTAAAATTAGCAGTAGTATCATCATACTTAGCAGTATCTGCATCATAGGCTTGTACTGTTGAGCCAATGTCAGAATCCACAATAACATCACTACCACCATTCTGAAGTGTGCCTGTAAAGTTAGCAGTCACATCATCATATTTAGCTGTATCAGCATCATAGCCCTGGACTGTTGATCCAATATCACCTGAAGTTAAAAAACCAGCTGATGATATAGCTGTGACTTGCCATGTTGAACCATTGTAAATTCTTGTTTCATTTGATCCAGTATTAAAGTACCAATCACCAGCAGTCACTGCATCTCCATTATTATCTACTGTTGGATCAGATGCTTGCGCGCCTAAGTAGAAAGCATCAATACTTTCAGCAGCAGTTTGTGCAGCTGTTGCACTTGTTGCTGCGGATGTCGCAGAAGTAGCAGCATTAGTTGCAGATGTGCTAGCACTAGATGCAGATGTCGCAGCATTGGTTGCTGAGGTGCTTGCTGCACTAGCTTGTGTTGTTGCTGTTGTCGCTGATGTAGATGCACTAGATGCAGATGTACTTGCTGAAGTAGCAGAAGTTGCTGCATTAGTTTCACTAGTGGCCGCATTAGTTTCAGATGTTGCTGCATTTGTTTCACTTGTTGCTGCATTGGTTGCTGAGGTTGAAGCACTCGATGCAGAATTAGATGCGTTTGTTTCGCTAGTAGCAGCATTTGTTTCCGATGTACTTGCAGCTGATGCGCTAGCTGCTGCATTTGTTTCTGCTGTCTCAGCATTAGTCTCAGCTGTTTCAGCTGCTGTTGCACTGGTTGCTGCTGCTGTAGCTGACGTAGCTGCTGCACTTGCTGATGTTGCAGCTGCGGCTGCATCTACAAGTAAATCCCATTTTGCTACATCGGTATTAGTTGATATAGGTTGTGAGCCTGAAGAAGTGTGGGCAGTGTTACATAGATAAATATTATTATTAGATGTGTCTTTCACCAAGTCACGTTTGTTGTAGTCTGTACCAGCTGCCCAATCACCACGATTGTCACCAATCTGTTCACCAATCACTGGATCACCATTAGCATCAAACGCCAATGTTTTGTTTGCACGCACAGTATTAATTGGCAATGTCATGTTTACTGTCGTAGGATCTGTGTTAGGCGCACGTAATGCACGATCAGCTTGTTCCTGGACTTGTTGTACAAAGATTGTTTGACTATCAAACTCATCATTTAATGATGTAGCGAATAGAGGTCCACCTGTAGTAAAGTCTGTTGATCTTTCAATTGTTCTATCACCAATAATAGTAATACGATCATCGGCATCTGGAGTAGTAGGAACATTAGTGCCAGTGACAATCGTAACAGATCCTGTGCCATCAGCATCAACAGTAACAGTATAATCTGTTGTTAGTGTGATCTCTGTATCATTAAAATATACAGCAATGTCTGTCTGTGTTAAGACTTCAAAGTTAAATGCGTACGGGCCTGTACCAGCTGAGCCAGTGTACACTATACGTCTAGTTGTGCTTGATATATCGATTGCCATAATAATCCTCTACTATATTTTACTCCCGTTAATATAAAATATCCACTAAGTGATATCTCTTATCCCTTATTTATAAAGGATTTCCAAAGATAAACTCTTGGTCATACTGTTTTTTCATTCTATTTTGCATACGATTCATGGTTCCTGGACTAATGCTTTCTAACATCTGATATCCTATTAGGTAATCAATTGCTGCTTTTGTATAAAATAAGTTAGCAAATGGAA
>Ga0222718_10004954_pt1 | contig 10914 bp, 18 predicted proteins | sample C33_27DmetaG_FD_165045 | JGI IMG/M metagenome (GOLD analysis project Ga0222718, IMG submission 165045) | Estuarine water microbial communities from San Francisco Bay, California, United States - C33_27D | ecosystem: Environmental > Aquatic > Marine > Unclassified | place: USA: California... | reverse complement strand
AAACTCATCTGGACTTCCAGGACCACCGCTGCCATCTGATTGAAAGTCCATAGAGCCACCAGATCCATCGTCATAGCCGTTATCTACGTAACCACCGCTTGACCCCATGTGTTGTTGCTCTTGCTGTTCTTGTTGATAGGCAGCAGAGTATCCTGAGCACGATTGAGAGAACAGAGGATCAGTTTCACATTGGTCATCTAGCCATGCAACCTCATATCCATCACATTGAGTATCGTATAAAGCATCAGCAGTACACTGTTGTGTGAGATATGCATCTGCATATCCTGGGCACTGAGAATCATACAATGCATCATTCGTACACTGTTGATCGAAGTATGCTTGCTCATATCCTTCGCAGGAAGTATCGTTCAGTGGATTAGAACAGTCTGGTCCAGTAGATTCGTATCCACCGTCTTGCCCCCACCATGCATATCCAAAGTTAGTAGTAGCATCTGTAAAGTTTGTAACGTGGTTTGTCGTCATACCTCCTTCAGAGGCCTGCTTATAAAACAACTCATTTACTTCATTATACACGTTTCCACTTTGACTTGTAGCGTCACCAGTAAATCCTATCCACGTATCGTGATTAGTTACATTGACTTGTGAGTAATGAAAGTCAAACGATCCTTCTGGCCACAGCTGTAGTCCAAACGTGTTTAGATTACTAGTGCCATACTCTTGAACATTACGCCACTCGAACCAGGTACCACCTGATCCAGTCTCGTAATAATATCCAGAGTTAGCAATACTAGAATTGTGTCTAAAGTCGCTCCACATAGGAGCAATCATGTAAGAGAGGTTACTTCTTCCATCTGGTGGACCACCACTGTATCCCCACGGGCAAGTGTTACACCAACTCTGACCGGTGTTGGAGTTTCCATATCCCGCTGTTGGATCATACAGTATGATGAAACCGTTACTGGACATCCAAGCATCGGTAAACACGCCTCCGTAGTATGGAAACGAGTGACCCAAGTTGATGTGAACGGTGCCATCATCGACACCGTTCATTACTTGAGTTTCAGGGTAAGTGTTTACCGATAGGACAAGTAGGCTACTTACAAATATCTTCTTCAGGATATTCTTCACAGAATTCTCTCTTGTCCCAGACGGTGTATTGCGTATCCTTATCATCTTTTAAGGTCGCTTCAGGCATGTCAACACCCTTAGGTGCTTTCCTAGGATTCTTCTCCCAAGCATCGGAAGCTTCTGCTCCGATCTTGCCTTCGAACGGACAAGGAGTGCCAGCCATACGCATGGCATCCCACACTCTCTGATCTTGACACATTAGAGACACGGCCGCAACCTTCATCCCCATGTCGTACAGAGTTTTAGATAGTTTGATTCTCTCACAGTTCTCATCTGTAACTGAGCCCCCAGCTGAGAAACCAAAGATTTGAGTTTGTACTGCACCACCTATACCAACTGTACATAGGTCTTGTGAGTACGAGCTTCCAATGGAAGGAGCGATAGCTGATGGAGGAGGAGACTTTATGTCCTGCTCAATCTTTTGCACAGTCTCGTTCTTGTTAATGTTTTCGTTACGATTGTTGTTATTGTTGTTCGTAGTAACATTAGAGTTAGAATTAGACTCGCTGTAGCTATTGTTGGTGTTAGTGTTGTTACTAGTAGACTCGTTAACATTTTTGCTAGTTGAGTTACTATTAACAGACTGATTAATATTGGAATTGGATTCACTGTAGTTGTTACTAGTGTTGTTGCTAGTAGAGTTTACAGTGGAGTTGTTAACATTAGTACTAGTATTGTTGTTAGTGTTAATGTTAGTGCTGGTGTTAACATTAGTGTTGGTATTATTGTTGTTGTTGGTACTAGTACTTACGTTGGTGTTGGTGTTAACATTAGTATTGTTGTTAGTACTAGTATTTGTGTTTGTATTGACATTAGTACTTGTACCAGCGTATGTTGTGTTATTGGTATTAACGTTGGTATTGTTGTTGGTGTTTGTGTTGGTACCAGTGTACGTCGTATTATTGGTATTAACATTTGTATTGTTATTAGTGTTAGTACCAGTATACGTTGTCGTGTTCGTGTTGGTATTGGTGTTGTCGTTTGTATTTGTATTCGTTGTAGTAGATGTCGAATCAGTGGTAGTGTTGATGTTAGTAGTCGTGTCTTGACCAACAACATACGTACTACTCAGCAACAACACGGCAAAAGTTACGCGTTGGATGATAGTGTGCATGGGCTGCCTCTGTTATAGTTAATATAACAAAAGAGTCAGTCAGAAGTATTTACGAGAGCAGAATATATTCAAGTTAAATGAATGTATCGTAAACTATTTATAATTCCCACTCGACATTTAATTCAATTACACACGGTACTGCGGGAACTTCGCCGCCAAAAGTTATCTGGCATTCGTCAATTTCTGGGTTCCCTACACCTTCAAGGTCTTCTATGGAAACGCCTATGCTATCTGGCATCAGTGAGCACCCACTGATAGATAACATCAGTATAGCGCATACGAGTTTCACAGAGTAATATCGCCCTGTTCAACTAGGATAGCTCTGTTCTTGAGATGTTGTTCTGCTACAGCTTCCTTGCTTTGACCATAGTAGGCTACACCGATAAACCTTTCGATCATCATCTCGCTTACACTACGATATGAATCCGTGACTGAGTCGTAGACGATAAACTCACCGAGGATTCGTCCATACTTACCTTTACCGTCTTTTTTTGTTCGTAGAGTAGCGGTTTTTCCCAAATGGTGTTTGAGGAAGTTTTTGGCGAACAATCCACAGACTTTTTCCTCTTTATCTCTGGTTCTACTTTCAGGCGTGTCGATCCCATATAGGCGCACCCTCTCACCGCGCACCCAGATGCCAAATCCCAAATCGATATCGACATCTACAGTATCACCGTCTACCACTCTTATTATCTTGCACTGGTACTCGTACATCTTTCTTTTTATCCTTATTAAATATTCGATCCCAGTTATCGTCGAAAGTTTTACGATCAACTTTTGTAGGTCTTTGCTTACTTCCTTTGCCTGCCATAACAATTCCTAATCTATAACTTCAATTTCTTTACGGACACTTCTAGAATACATTTTCTGCAGTCTAGGGTTCTCCTCCACATAATCGTGCTCTCTATGTATAAGAGAAACATCGTATCTTACTCTATTAAGAGCTTTAGCAGTATCTGACCACTGTGTGCCCCCGGCCGGCCAGCCACTGTAACGCTCGCTGTCCCCAAAAATCTCACTGCAGTCTAGTTTTGAGTTAGAGTGAAAGACGCCGTCTCTTCCATACGACATTAGGTCGTCCTTTGTATAGCAAATGTCATTCCAACCATGACCATACTCCGGGAAAATGTAACCAGAGGCTTCGTTAGACTGATTCTCTGGACCGTGTGCTAGTCCAACAGAATGACCTATTTCGTGTAAGTCTGTGTAAATGGAACACTTACTCATCGATGCTGGAGGTTTACCTTCAGCAAAGTAGGTTGTAACTTTAGCAACACCGCAAGTGTCTGGGTATGAAGTACCGTAGCCAAGTACTACATCTACTGGTAAACCTGTTGCTAGATTCTTGTTTTCCATAACCGAATGCCAATGAGCGAGATACAGTTTAGTCAGGTTGTATCTTATATGGACACCTGACTTTTCATACACTTCATTATATTGATCTACCCTTTTCTCCCACTTATCCCACTGCGGATGAGTTTCGTCCCACTCCTCCATAATCTCAATAGGTTGATCAATACCATACGTCCTGTGAGAAGCATAAACAAATACACCAAGCTCCCACGTAACTACCTTGTCATCGTCCTCACCATAGTAGATCAAATCCTGACCGGTCCTCTGCTTAAAACCTTCACAATCAATACCACCCCCACCAACGTAAGAAGTGTCAACCTCACATACAGGCTCTTCTTCTATCCGAAACTGGATTTCCTGTCTTCCAAGAGTAAGAATACCGTCACCAGTACGACCGTCACCGTAGATTAGAATATAGTCTCCGTCACGTTCTAAGCGTCCTATAGTAGACGAAGCATGTACCATGCCCCATGGTTCGTTGTTACCCAAAAAGTCCGTATAGTTAACATAGACTACAGCAGGATCAAATCTATCACCCTCAAATTTGTCTATCTCTAGTATTAAAACAGGAGGCTTCCAACCGCATTCTCTAGATTTATTATCCTTTTCAGAGTAAGTGCCGCCTTCTCCGTCAGCATACTGGAACCATTTTACACCAGGATAGTCTTGTGAGCAACCTTCACGTAGCAAAGTACCATAGGGTGGCGTAGCCGTGTAACCACATTGTTCTGAGTTTTTAGTTGCTACTGTTGTGCTGTTACCATTGCCGTCAGCAATTTCTTCTAGTAACGTAGTTCCAGAGCAGGATGTTTGAAGGACTGTGCCTTTGTCTGGGTGTGGTATTACAGGATCGATACACCAGCTTGACAGGATCCCATAGAGGGCAAGAGTATTACAAAGTTCAAGAAACATAAACACATCTTATAATTATTATTATTGTTTACGATGTATTTATAAGTGATGGTCGGGGATGAAGAATTCGAATCTTCGACCTTCCGGTCCCAAACCGGATGCTCTACCCAGCTGAGCTAATCCCCGATGTTATCGTCTTCTGAGTTGTCGAATGATAATATAGGTACGCTGTTGTCTACCTCGATAATCTTCTCTTGCTCAATCAACGAGATAATCTGTTTGGTAATATTGAGATCGGTTTCTAGAAAAGCAATCTTGCGCTGGATTTCCTCAAGCTGCTCACGATAGTACAGCAGCTCCTTTTCCTTTACAATCTTGTTCTCAAGAACATCTGTTAAGCTAATTATCTTGCTCATGCTATATGTATAATAGAGCAGTTTCCTCACTTACTCAGGTGACGGTGCGCATACCGACCAGGGCGAGTTTTAGGTCATCCCGAGACTCTCGTTAGCAACTGTGAAAGTATGGACACTGTTGTTCGTATATTTTTTCACATTTTAAGTGTGCTGGAGCGTTTTCATGATATACAGCACACTGTCGAGGTTTAGAGAGATGAAATGCGCTCAAATTAATCTCGTTCCAAGCTACCACTAACAAAGGGATAAGACCGACTAACAACATCCCCTCACATTCCCTTTTTGACAAGTTACTCATGGCTTACCCCACTTCCAGCCTTCTTCAACAGCATCCTGTGCTACCTGTACGTACTCTCTATCTTCTTCGGACAGAATGCTCCAAAAAGGAGAGATACGATTAATTAGATCCTCAGCAGCCCTTGGCTTATCTAGATGCTCGTTGTTTTCCAACATCTCTTGCAAGGTATCCAAACGGTACTTAATCTTCTCTCGCAGGTCCATACTTGTCTCTTTTATGCAAACTAAGTTGATCTTTATAGCTCATAATCAAAGCACTAATAGCTAGAACCAATATACCAATACTTTCGAAAAGAATGTTAAGTGGCTCGTCACCTTTTGTCTGAAGAAGAATCATTCTTGTCAAAGCAGTCATTGCAATAATAAGAGGAAGCGTTACTGGAATACGGTGGCTGCTATAGAAGGCTCCAACCATTCCCAAAATCTCAGCATAGATGAACAGCATAAACAAATCTGCTAGATCCATCTTACCTTGGGTGCCAAACATATGAATGATATCGAACCCAGCTGCCCAAACAGTACCAACCACTATGAATAGCAACAGAGCTTTTTCGACATGCTCTATCATTGTACCTACATGCTTTAGATAATCAAACACTATTCTGATACCTTTGGTGATTTTTGGTAGCCGGAGGTGCAAGTTGTTCGAACGTTGACTCTATACTCAGTAAATTTTCTTTTGCCTCCAGGTATAGTGAACCTATATTGATCTGTACTCAGTATCTCTAGCTTGTCCAGATCTGCCCATACCCTTTTACGATTACATTGAAAGTGCGCGCTAATATAAGAGTTTTCTATAGCTTGTGACAAACTTCTACCAACACCAGTAGTCTCAACTACTTGTGCTGGTGCACTCATACTTACAAATAAAAAAATAAACAACATCCACTTCATTAGTTACGCCTCATGTTTGCATTGTCGATAGCTGTTTGCTTATCAAACACTGGCTGCAGACAAGACTTATGTAGTGTGCTAATACCTAGCAACTTTTGCTCACCCGTGTATACATTTGTATTAGCCTTGGCAGTGTTGCACGAACCGTCATCTGCAGATTTGTATTCCACATCAGCACCACGTCTGTATGTCTTAGGAGCAACGTACTCGGCGAGGGTACGAGGGTTCACCTTGAACTTCTTATACACCTCGCCTTTCGGTTTAACCTTCTTACGCTTACGACCAGTAAAGTCATACATGCAACCGGTAGAAACAATAGCCATAACAAAATTCCGCTCAATTGGACGGACATTATCTTAAATTATGGCTGGGGAGTCAACGGCCGTATTTCTCGCGGTAATTCGCGCGTTGTTCCATGAACATATCGATATATTCGTCGCGACTTGACTTGAACACCAAAGGATGGTCATTATCGACAGACATTAGAATAATGGTTTGAGTGATAGGTGTCTTGGTCAGCTCTTCGAACATTACGCAGTATGCGGCCGCTTGCATAAAGTAGCTGCTGATCTGATCTTTGCTCTTTCTACGTTTAGATGTTTTAAAGTCGATAACAGACAGCTTACCATTCCACTCACCAATACAATCGACCCGACCACCAACTTTAAGGTAGTGAGAGTACAGTGGTACTTCTTGCATCACTACGTTATCAAGATACTTGTCTAGTAAACCTTTGAGAGTGTTAAAAGTCTCGACGTTAGCTGGCATGTGCCCAGCGAGATAGTCTGGCTCGTTGTTAATATAGTCCTCGCATAGCTTATGTACAGCTGTGCCTCTTGCTGATGCTTGAGACGATACCATGTTGGCGACTTCGTCCCCAACCCTCTTTCTCCATGCAGCGATACCTTCAGCTGACAGGTCTTTGAGTACAGTAGTGACGGACGGATATAGTTCTCCATCGGGTGTTTGATATAGTCGCTGTCCGTCTACTGTAGTTGTTTCAAGTTCAGTGATGTCCGGCCGAGGCGCGTGTGTGAAGTTTGTCATTAATATATCCATCTTTAGCAATCAAGTAATCTATATGTCTTTCGGCTTCCTGCAGTAATGATTCAGTCGACTCTCTTTCTACAGCTCGATCCATGCCACCGGACATAGTTAGTTCTTCCTTTAACAATTATACCACACACTTCGCACGTATACAACGCTCTGTTTCTAACAGCATTGGCAACCTTTTCTTTATGCTCCTCTGAGAGCTTGCGACCTTTGTTTGGATGGATATAATTTGGATCGTTAAATGTTTCCATTAGAGATTTACGATGGTTAGCTTTGTGCTGTTCTGTTTTATTCACGTCCTTGAACATACGAGATACAACGCTTTTTTGGTAATCGCTTTGAGCTTTACCGGTCATTCCAAACCCACCAGAACCACCTAAGCACAGATTATAGTAGTCGTCACTATAAACCACTTCTTGCGTTACTAACTCTGCCTCCTTTGCATCCATCTCGTCTTTGTTGTCAAACACGAATAAAACTTTCTTTGAGAAGTTGCTAGCTCCGTACTTATCGACAGCCTCTAATAACTTTAACCCAGAGCCCAAATATGAGTCGTTGGGGTTAGAAGTTTTATGCTTACCAATATACTTGCGCCCGGTAATTAGGTTAGTAGTTTCATAGATTGTATAATACATACATCTATTTATAATTTCTAACTTTACACGATACCTAATTCTTCCCTGGCAACAAGCCAGTCTCTTACAAATCCACTTCGTACGATGTCGTCAATACCAAACGTGATTACTTCCATAGAGTCCATGTGATTGGCTATGCGAAGCAATTCGCTTGTTCCACTCTGATCCCACGGCTTGTGCAAGTCTGACTGGATGCCATCTCCGCATAACACGATTTGTGTGTTAATACCTACTCGAGTCATGATAGAGTTTATTTCGTGGGCATTTAGGTTTTGAAATTCGTCGACGATAATAATTGTATCGTCTAATGTTGTACCTCTTAGGAAGGATGTACTTAGGAATTCGATTTGGTTCTTGGTCTTGAGGATATCATATGCATCCCCTCGTCCAAACAAATCTACGCACATTGATTGATAGGGTGCCTCATAGGTTTTCATCTTCTCTTTCTCACTACCTGGGAGGAACCCCATCTCCCTGGTAGGTACTACTGATCTTACAATAACTACTTTTTGTTGGAAGCTATTCTTAGACAACAGTCTTTGAAGAGCAAGGTATAGTGTAATGAATGTCTTACCAGTGCCAGCCATTCCATGTAATACCAAATTGTGTTCTTGCTCGAACAACTGGTACACTAATTGTTGATTTGGTGTCTTGGGATCTACATCCCTAAGTTTCAATTGAAACTTTTGTACTGGCTCCTTCCTCCGTTTAGTTCGTTTGGGCTTGTCAAAGAGTGTCTCATAAATATCGAATTCTTGATAAGCTAAACCTAAATCAGACATCATTCTACCTTTTAGTTATTGTTGTTGACGTGTTTTCCTCCACTTTGCAACAGCGTTTTCAGTTTTAACTTCTTTCGCTGTCTTTTTAACATAACGATTAGCTAAGTCACTAGTGGGATGAGCTTCACCTACTTTTTGTAAAACTTCATTCCACCCATCATCATTACGAATGCTCCCAACACCCGCAACAATGTTGAGCGAGTTGAGAACACTTGTAATCCAGGGACATTCTTCGAGGAAACGAACCTTCTCATCATAGGACATGATTTCTTCGAAGTATTCGTCGTTAGAGGTATCTTTGAAAGTATAGGTCGGCATTATCCTACCGCGGCCTCCTTGATGTCTTGGGAGAGTGAGGCCTCGAAGCTGTCGTAGAATATGCCAAACACATTACGTGCATTCAAGTTATGGTACTCATCCTTGTTGCCGTATCTAGGAACGACAAACTTAAATTTTACCTTTTTGTACTTGCGAGCTAAAAACTGCATGTACTTTACTCTATTTAGATTATCTACGTACCGAGAACGCGTCTCAGGCCCGTATGCATTGGTACCATCAAAAATATTTCCCAGAGACAGTTTTGGTGACCTCAACATAAAGTCGAATCCTAAGCAGTATAACACGTTGTGCTTCGCTTTGATTGCTTCGAGCATAGCATTAACACCAGCATTGGATCTAAACCGTGTATACTGGTTATACTCAGGATCTTCAAACTGTTCATCTAATGCAGGAACAATGAACCTGTCTTTAGGGAACTTGCTTGCTTCGATCTCTTCAATGATAGGAGGATCAATTGCTACTAGGAAGTCGGGGAGGTCGAACTTAGGAAAGTCGCGATACAGTGCATTACATCCGTATATTGTACCTTGACCCTGTAGCTTTGTAATATCGAAGTCTGATCTACTTGGACCGTTACCAATGATAAACGCTATCTTTTCCATTTCTCATCAATCCCCGGAAATGCTTTCTTCACTACAGCTACAGTAATTGGCTTGAGTTCCTCTGGTAGCTTCTTATTCTTCACATTAAGAAGAAGCTGCGCATCTTTAGGATCTACAGATTCCAACATCTCAATGAACATCTGTTCGCGTTTAAGAGGACGCAATTGCTCACCTTCTGGAATATTCAAGCAGTACCTGAGTCGACGAATGTCTGCCTTGAGCACGTTCTGTGCATCGACAGCATCGTCAACTGGAGTGTAGGGGGGATCGGTTTCTGGTAACAAAAACTCGATATTTGGATTGTATACCAAGTCGAGTATAACCTTGATAGGAAAGTCGTTTTGGTATTTGGATAGAGCTTCGGATCTGGCTTTATTGCCGCCTTCCTTAGCTACTTTAAGTAAGGTTTCATAAATTGATTCATTCATCGTCTATTTTCGCTTCTTCATCAAAATATTGTCGAGCTTGCTTACCAACACGATTAGCAAGTCGATGTTCAAGATTTTTGTTACTATACAGCACTGACTTCATAACTTCAAGCGAGTACATAAATCTTAGTACAAAATCCTCATCATCTACATCATACCCATTGTTGTAGAATTCATTGACTAATCCGTGACCGACCCTATCAACAAAGTCCTCTATGAATATCGTGGTGAGTTGATCTTCATAGAAGCCGTCAACTTCTTGTTGAACCGGGCTGGTAAGGTTACCAGGGAATTGGATTATCTTTGCCATCATATATTTATGAGGCTTGTACAGTCACGGATTGAATTAACGACTGCCACTGCGCAACTCGAGAATCCCAGCTATAGAATCCATCTGCATAGGCTTTCTGGAAGTCTAACCGGTTATCCATCTCGTCGGTGTTAATTTGCTGGATAGTCTGGTTCAATGCTTGGATAAAGATATTTGCATGAGCATTGACATCTTCGTGCATACTATATGTGATACCAAATCCAGCCAACGTTTCTGGTAGAGCAGCGTAGTCGGGTGCCACAATTGCGCACCTAGCCGACATTGCTTCCATTGCTGCAATACATGATGTTTCTGGCCAGATAGAAGGGAACGCAAAGATGTGAGCCTTCTTCAAAGCTTCGCGTACTACTTCGTTTGGCTGATAACCATGGTAGTTGATCTTCGGATGGTTACGACACTGTTCAAACAAATGCTCGTAGTCTGCATCTCGTTGTCCCCAACCATAGATGTTAAAACTTGAGTAGACATCAAGCGTAATATTATCATGATGGTTACATAACTCAATAAACACAGGCACAAGAATATCAAGACCACGGTGTGGTGTTGTATGGTAGATCAAGTTGATCTCATCTGCGGCTGGTGGCTTCTGATGTGCTTCGATTGGGTCAATACAGTTCTTGAGGATTACATACTCACTTGGCTTGAGACCAAACGCTAGCTCATACTGTGTCTTTTGATAGTTAGACACGAACACTAACTTAGCAAATCTTTCCCTATCTTTTGGATCCA
>Ga0222718_10004953_pt1 | contig 10915 bp, 10 predicted proteins | sample C33_27DmetaG_FD_165045 | JGI IMG/M metagenome (GOLD analysis project Ga0222718, IMG submission 165045) | Estuarine water microbial communities from San Francisco Bay, California, United States - C33_27D | ecosystem: Environmental > Aquatic > Marine > Unclassified | place: USA: California... | reverse complement strand
CATAGGTTAAAAAGAGTTACAAATGAAACGTACAAAAAATATATTAAAAATAATATAAACGATGATGAATTTAATCAAGATAATTTTAATTTACATATTTTTTCAAAAGACAAAAAAATAAAATTAAAAATGAAAATAGAAGATGATGAAATAAATTTAATTAGTCCTATAAATAAAGATTTTGATGATGAAGATGCGAAATTGTACATTGAATATGGATCATTTTTAAAAGAAATGAAACAATTTAAATTAAATGAAATTTTACAATCAGATGGAAAAATATTAAATAGTTTAATTAAAGAAATTGATGAATTTATTAATGATAAATTATTAAAAAATAAAAAATTATTTTTAAATGTAGAACTTATCAATGGTAAATTAAGAAAGAGTGAAACAATAGATTTAACAAATGTTTTACAACAATATTTTGTAGAAAACAATGTGATTTTATCTAGTGATTTTTTAGAAGATATATTAAAAGTTGATTTTAATACGAAGTTAAGTGATAATTATTCATTAAAAATTATGACCAAAGATGTAGAAATGATTAATTTATTAAATAATCAAAAAATAAAATTAATTAAAACTTATGAAAATGAATTATCTTATGAAATTTTAGCAAACGATGATAAATCATAAAAAATATTAATAAAATAATATTAAAGAATAAAAAATAGTATAAACTATGATGGAGCAATACCAAATGGAAAATTCTCAAAAAAAACATATATTATTTGATAAATGGGTTTTATGGGCGCATTTACCACATGACACTAATTGGTCATTAAAAAGCTATATAAAAATATGTAAAATTCATTCAGCTGAAGATATTATAGCGTTGAATAATAGTTTACCTGATCAATTAATAAAAAACTGTATGTTATTTTTGATGAGGGAAAATATTTTACCTATGTGGGAAGATCCAAAAAATTGCGAAGGTGGTTGTTTTTCATTTAAAATTACAAATAAACATATTGCTTCAGTTTGGAAAGATATATCATATTTATTAACGGGTGATACTTTATCAAATGATCAAGATATATTAAATGGTATTACAGGTATAACAGTTTCACCAAAAAAATCATTTTGTATTTTAAAAATTTGGTTATCTACATTAAAATATCAAAATGTAAAAAAAATAAAAGAAATAAATAATCTACCTTTTCATGGGTGTATATTTAAAAAACATAAACCTGATTATTAAAAGTGTGTTCAAAATTATATATTTTTTTCATAAAATTTATTAATATGAAAATATTAAATATTAATAAATTTTACCATAATTTTCTATTTATTTTATTATCTCCATTCTTTATTTATTTCGGTATAAATAAAATAACATTTCCAATAAATATTGTTTTTATTATAATTGGAATATTTTTTATTATAATAGGCAATAAAAAATACGAAGAAACAAACAAAATGAAATATTTATTTGAAATATTATTATTGGGTCCTTTATTATTTATTATAGGTATTACAAAAAATAAATTTGAACATTTGAAAAATTTATTATGTGTAATAGGGTTTGGGATTTTATTATACAGCACAAGAAGTATTTTTATAAATACATTTTTATTAAGGGGGTAAAGGTGCCAAACATAATTTAATATCTCCCAAGCTAGCGACAGAATATTTCACAATTAATGGAAGATCATTTTCAAGATACATTTCAATAGAATTGCAAAGATTAGTACATTTAATAAAGTATCCAAGATTTTTAAGAGAAAATTCTCCCTGAATAATAGTACTATCATTTTGTTTTTGTACAAATTCGGTTACACCATCCATCTCCGTTCTACTAAGTTCACAATTAGCAAATGGACCTTGACATTTGAAAATAAGTTCATTACCTACGGATTTAATTTCTAATCTTTCGGAAATATTGGATAAATCTCTTATAATTTTTTGAAAATCACTAGATGGTAAATTAATAACAGATGAGAATTGAACACTTGGTAATTCAAGTTCTTCTTCATCGGGTTCAATTAATTTAAGTTTCTGATTTTTGGATTGTTGAATATCACCATTTTCAAATTTTAAACCAAGATAATTTACGATACCATCCGAATATTCTGATTCTTCAATATAAATAGTTAAAGTATCATCATTGTCAATTGAATTGATTAATTTAAAAAGTTGAAACATATTTACACCAATAATAATTTTTGGATATTTACAATAGTAATATTCAAATTTTTGTGCATCAAGAAATAAATGAGCCAAAATTGTGTGAGATTTATCCATATTAATAATACGCATACCATCTTTTTGAAAAGTTATATTCGTTTCAAGTAATATATCTTTTAAAGCTGTCATCAATGTTCTAAATGGTGCTATTTGAACAGTTTTTATTTCTAAAACATTTTTTGAACTCATATATTAATTTTTACTTATAAATCTTTAAATACTTATAGGATAAAAAAACTTATAAAATACGTTTAAAATTAAATAAATAAATATTATTAAATGAATAAATCTGTTCAACAATTACTTAATTTGTATGAAGAAAATAGAAACAATAAAGAAGTATGTGATAAGATTACTAGTTTCATTTGTGATAGATTACCGATTGAAGTAGTATGTTGGAAAAAAGAATTAGATAAAAATAAAATAAAAATGGAACAAACAAATTTTATTACACATTTTTTAAATGATGAAACCAAACAATTTTACTATATAAAAGATACGAATTCGTATATTAAATATGATAATTTGAATTATTCTTTAATAAATGAGGATGAATTATTATATTTAATATTGAGTGAAATTTCAAAAAACAAACTGTTGTTATCTAAAAAGCAAATGATAAAGGATATTATTATCAGAGAAATTAAGACAAATGTATTTGGTTCTGGAATACCTGAATCAAGTACAATACAAAATATTATTAATTATTTTTATCCTGTTTTATTTAAAACGAAATCGGAGGCAAAATATTTTTTATGTATATTGGGTGACAATGTATTGAAAAAAAAGTCAAACACGTTTTATATTTCAAGAGATTCTTATAAAATTTTTTTAGAACATATTAACAACTGTTTTAATGATTATTATAATTATGATATTATTGACAATATTTTATATAATATAAAAAAGTTAAATCAATGTGGAGATAATACTTTTAAAAATACGAGAGTATTGGATTTTAAATCATCCATTCAAAATAAACGTTTTTGGCAACATTTCTTAGATCATAATGTATTAAATATTATATCAGTTGCAATACATTATTCAGGGAGATATGATAATTCCGATGAATATTTAAAAAATAAGATAGAAGATAAAAATAAAATTTTATATTTATCAAATAATACAAAAAAAGATATTATTGAAAAGTTTATAGATAAATATATTGTTGAAAAGAAAGAGGAAAAAATAACCGAAAATGAATTATATTATATATGGCAATTGTTTTTGATAGAAGAAAATATTCCCTGTATTTTTGAATCTAAAAAAGAATATTTTAAAGCATTTAATGAATCGTTGGTTTATGAGAAAATTCAATATAAAAATAATAATTATTTAAATATTTTTTCGGAGAAACTTTTTATTGCGCGCGAATTCAATGATTTTTGGAATAAATATATAAAAGAAGATCAGAATGAAATGATTGAAATAAGTGAGGTATTTTATTTTTTTAAACAAAAAACGAATATCAAAACATCTTCTGAGAGAGATATTATGTTTTTGATTGAATATTTTTATCCTTACATTAATATAACAAATAACAAAAATATAATAAATCATAGTTGTGTATTGTGGAATAAAAAAGAAACTATAAAAAACGTGATTAAGGAAATTAAAAAAGAGCCAAATATGGAGATAAAAGACATTACGAATATTAAATTGTACAAAAAATATTGTCAATATTTAAAAGACAAAAAGAATGAATTGGTGGTGAATAAAACATATTTTATGGATGTAATTCAAGAATTGAAAAAATAAAATTAATAATAAAATTTTTAAATTGAATAAATTTTCACCATAATAATAATTTTTTATTATTGAAATGACTTTAAAAGATGCTATTGTGTTTTTATCTCCATATTTGGCACTATTTTTATTTATATTTATAATAATTTGTTGTTTTATTATTAGGTATCCAAGTGGACAACATATCGAAAATATAGATATTGAAGAACAACATAGATTAGATGAGCAAATAGAATCTTTACCACAACAAGATAATGGAGAATTGGAAGAAACATTTAGACTTGCGAATATAAATAGATTAGAATTAGTTAACTCAATGGTAAATTATGCAAAATATTTAAAAGAAAAAATGGAGAGAGAAAAAATGGAGAGAGAAAAAAACGAAGAAGGTATAGTAATATTTATAAATCCTGGGGATACAGAACCTGTATTGGGACAACTTATGACAGATTATTAAAAATATGTTGATTTTTATGATATTTAAATATTATAAAAATTTAAAAAAAATTTAAAAAAATTATCGTTTGCGTTTACGTCTGCGGCTTTTTCTGCCTTTTTTTTTGCGTTTTTTCATTGTTTTACTAACCATACCCTTTTTCATTTTTTGAAAACTTTTTCCTTTTCTTTGTTTGGCGAGAGCGATGTATGCGCCAAGATGTTTTTGTCTTTTGGCGGTTTGACTCTTTTTACGAGAAACAATTTTTCCGTCTTTCTTTTGCATAAGATGTTTTTTGGTAAGAGCTTTTTTGCCCGGATTAGTTTTGTATGCTGTTCCGTGCCAAACTTGTGCTCGTGATCCCACAAGCATGGCATATTTTTTTCCAGCAACAATAACACCTCCATCAGCAGCGCGTTTCCAATTTTTACCAGTCATTATATATATTATCAAAAGAAAAAAAATAAGTATTTCTAAATAAACGCGAAAAAAATAAAATTTATTTAAAAATATTATTTAAAAATAAAGAATATTATTATTATACTTTATAATGTCTGAAACCAAATCAGATAAAACCAAAAAAGCACTTGCGAAAAAATATCAAAAAAAAACAGATATTGAACATATTTTAGATGCGCCCGATACATACATTGGAAGTGTTGAACCAGATGAAGAAGAAAATTGGTTGTTAAATGATGATGGTAAAATGGAGTGGAATAAATACATTTGGACAGCAGGATTTTATAAATGTTTTGATGAAGGTATTGTGAATTGTCGTGATCATCAAATTCGTTTGAATGAAAAAATTAAAAATGGTGATAAGAAAGTTATTCCTGTAAAAAATATTGAAATAACAATTAATAAGAAAACCGGTGTTATAACTATGTATAATGATGGGAACGGTATTGATATTGCTAAACATCCCGAATATCAAATTTGGATTCCTGAAATGATTTTTGGTCATTTGAGAACGGGATCCAATTATGATAAATCAGAAAAGAAAATTGTAGGTGGTAAAAATGGATTTGGTTTTAAACTTGTATTAATTTATTCATTATGGGGACAAATTGAAACGGTGGATAATATTAGGAAATTAAAATATACGCAACGTTTTGAAAATAATTTGGGTAAAATTTGTAAACCCAAAGTAACAAAAACAAAAATGAAACCATATACTAAAGTATCTTGGTTACCAGATTATAAAAGATTTGGTATGAATGGTCTAACGGATGATATGTTTTCTTTACTTAAAAAGAGAACACTTGATATTTCGGCAGTGACAGACAAAACAGTAAAAGTAAAATTTAATGGCAATTTATTTCCAGCAAAGACATTTGAACAATATTTAGATTTGTATATTGGTGAAAAATCAGAAACAAAAAGACTTTATGAAAAACCAAATGATCGGTGGGAATATGCAGTTTGTATAAGTCCTTTGGATGAATTTACTCATGTTTCATTTGTAAATGGTATTCATACAAAAAAGGGTGGTAAACATATTGAATATGTGATGAACCAGATTGTAAAAAAAATGGTCGCGTATATTGAAAAAAAGAAAAAAATAAAGGTGAAACCCATTACAATTAAAGAACAATTGATGTTGTTTTTGAATTGTGTGATTGAAAATCCGGCATTTGATAGTCAGACGAAAGAAACTATGAATACACCAGTTTCAAAATTTGGTTCAAAATGTGAAATTTCAGATAAGTTTATTGATAAGTTGGCAAAAATGGGGGTTATGGAAGCAGCTATTAATTTGAATGAAGTAAAAGCAAATAAAGCTGCAAAGAAAGGTGATGGTCGTAAAACAAATAATATTAGAGGCATTCCAAAATTAATGGACGCAAATAAAGCCGGTGGGGTACAAAGTGATCAATGTACATTGGTGTTGGCAGAGGGAGATTCAGCTAAGGCGGGAATTGTATCAGGATTAAGTAGAGAAGATAGAAATTATTGGGGTGTATTTCCATTGAAAGGGAAACCATTGAATACAAGAGATATTTCACAAACAAAAATAAATAGTAATGCTGAAATTACAAATATTAAAAAGATTCTAGGTTTGGAAACTGGAAAGAAATATGATACTAAAGAAAAAATTAAAAAATATTTGCGATATGGTAGAGTGCTTTTTATGACAGATCAAGATTTGGATGGTTCTCATATTAAAGGATTATGTATTAATATGTTTCAAACACAATGGCCTGAACTTATTAAGATGGAAGGCTTTATTGGTTTTATGAATACACCTATATTGAAAGCAAAAAAAGGTAACAGAGAATTGTCTTTCTATACGGAAAGTAAATATCATAAATGGAAAGAAACTAATAACAATGGAAAAGGATGGAAAATTAAATATTTTAAAGGTTTGGGTACGAGTTCTGCAAAAGAATTTAAAGAATATTTTAAGAAGAAAAAGTTAGTAACGTTTAAATATGATAAAGATGAAACTTGTGGAGATTCAATTGCAAAAGTATTTGATAAAACGAGAGCTGATGATAGAAAAAAATGGTTGGGGAATTATGATAAAGATAATGTTTTAGAAATAGATAAAAAACAAATATCGTATACAGATTTTGTGGATAGAGAAATGATACATTTTTCAAAATATGATTGTGATCGTTCAATACCAAACATGGTGGATGGTTTAAAAATTAGTATTAGAAAAATTTTATTCTCGTGTTTTAAAAGAAATTTGACGAATGAACTTAAAGTTGCTCAATTGGCTGGATATGTAAGTGAACATTCTGGGTATCATCACGGTGAAATGAGTTTAATTAAAGGTATTATTGGAATGGCTCAAGAATATGTTGGATCAAATAATGTGAATGTATTGATGCCGAATGGTCAATTTGGTACAAGATTGATGGGTGGTAAAGATCACGCAAGTGAAAGATATATTTTCACAGCATTAAATACAATTACAAAATCAATTTTTAGAGAAGAAGATAGAGCAATATTAAATTATCAAAATGACGACGGTTTTCCGGTTGAACCAGAATATTATATTCCCATTATACCCTTTGTATTGATAAATGGAGGTAAAGGTATTGGAACTGGTTTTAGTTACGAAGGTTTATCTTATAATCTTACCGAAGTGGTAACATATTTGCAAAATAAAATACAAAATAAACCCAATATAGAATTGCATCCATTTTATGAAGGATTTAAAGGTAAAGTGATTAAAAATTATGAACATTCTAAAAAATATTTAATTAAGGGAAAGTATGAAATTATTAATTCGGATACAATTAAAATTACTGAATTACCAATTGGAACGTGGACAACCGATTATAATGAATTTTTAGAAAATTTGATGTCCGATAAAGCAAAAAACGGGAAAAAAAAAGTACCAATTATTAAGAAAAAAACAGATTTATGCACTGATGTGGTTATTGAATTTACAGTAAAATTTTATCCCGGGGTATTACCAAATTTGGTATCAAAACAAGTAAATGAACACATAAATATGTTAGAAAAAACCCTTAATTTAACAACAACAAAAAGTTTGACAAATATGAATTTATTTACAGATAAACATTATTTGAAAAAATATAAAAATGTATATGAAATTATAGATGATTATTATTTGATAAGAATGGAAAAATATATAGAAAGAAAAAATTTTATGATAAAAAATTTGGAATATATTGTGAAAAAAATAACAAATAAAGCACGGTTTATATTGGAACAATGCAATGATAGTATTGATTTAAGAAAGAAGAAAAAGGAAGCAGTTATAGAACTGTTAAAAAATAACAATTATGATATTTTAGACAATGACAATGATTATAAATATTTAAGAACAATGAGAATTGAACAAGTAGAGGAAGAAAATATGAATAAACTGTTGAAAGAAAAAGATGAAAAGATGAAAGATTTAGAAATATTAAAAAATACAACAATTGAAACAATGTGGTTAAATGAATTGGATGAATTAAATATATTGTTTAATAAATATAAATTGCAAAGGAAAGCACGGCAAATGGGAAAGAAAATAAGAAATAATAAGAAATAATAAGAAATAATAAGAAATAATAAGATTTAAAAAAAAGTTATATATAATTTTTTTTTAAAAAAAAGGTTTCATAATTAGTGTATTTGAATGATAACTAGATTTAGGTAAATCAATTGGATTAGATATATTACTAACTTGTTGTTTAAATTTAATATAACTTTCAGCTTCATTATAAATTTGTGGTACAGCATAATTAACAACAAAACTATTTAATTCACGAATTTGCGAAGTAATATTTTCATTTAAATTTTTAGAATGTTGTAAATACATTGCTCGCATAATTGTTTTTAAAACATCTTGATCTTGATATCCAATATTGTATACACCATTTGATTTTTTATAAACACCAACAATAATAGATTTTTGTAAAAGATTAATATTATCTGCTGAAAAGAATGATTTAGATAATAATGAAGATTCAAAATGGCCAACAAGAGCATTTTTATATTCTGTTTGTTTTTCAATATTTTGCGATTCATATAATAAAAATCGATCAACATTATTGTGTCCTAATATATTTACACGCCCGTTCATATAATATCCTAAAAGAAAAAATAATATTATATTTATTTATATATGAGTTTTAATAGAACAGTATTGACTGTTGCAATAGTTGTATTTGTTATAATGTTAACAATAACAGCATTAATGATAAAAAAAAGTTATGGGAATAAAATATATCCACCTGAAATTCCTAAATGCCCAGGACATTGGGAACCACTTAATAGTGATGATGGTAGTGAAGCTTGTAAATGGAAAGGAAAAAATCCAGATAAAGCAGATTCTGATTTATCAACTGGGACTATTTATGCACCACCTTTTGGTGACAATAATAAGACAAGAAAAGATAAATGTATATGGGCCAAAGAAAATAATGTAAAATGGGAAGGGATATGGGATGGTGTTGATGGTGTGAAAGGTTGCTAATAAAATTGAATTATTTTTATTTTATGTTATAAATATAAAATATGAATATATTTCAAAAAATAAATCAATTGCCAAATGAAATTATAAACCATGAAATGTTTAAATATTTAAATGATGAACAATTGTTATTTACTAATAAAAAATATTATGAGAAAAATATAATAAAATATAGATTAAAAAATGAAAAATTTTCATATAAAAAAAGTGGTTTATTGGATAATTATATAAAAAAAATAATTATAAATCATTATAATTATATATTTTCATTATTGATTCAAGAAAAATATACACATTGGATAAAAATAAAAAGATATAAGTACAAAAGTTACAAATATAAATCATATATTGATTTATTAGATCAGTTATGTATAGATTTACAATCAACAAAATGTAGAAATTCTTTATTGTCATATGAAAAAGATAATGGTTTTCTTCGTAAAAATAAGTATAAAAAAATGCGACGTATTAATAATATATGGAGCAATTAAATTTAAATTTACTATTAAATAGATTAGAATGTGAAAAAACATTCACAGAAGCATTAAATAATTTTGAATTAAATAAACAAAATAAAATAATAAAACGAGGTATTTATATTTATGGTTCTCCGGGATCTGGAAAAACGTGTTTTGTAAAACAAATGTTAAAAAAAATGAATTATGATATAGTTATGTACGATGCTGGGGATGTTAGAAATAAGTCAGTTATTGATATGATTACAAAACATAATATGTCAGATATTAATGTATTGAGTTTATTTAAAAAAAATAAAAAACCAATAGCAATTGTTATGGATGAAATTGATGGAATGAACAATGGTGATAAAGGTGGTATAAATTCGCTTATAAAATTAATAAGACCAAAAAAAACGAATAAACAAAAAAAGGAACAAATGACAATGCTGCCTATAATTTGTATAGGTAATTATCATATTGATAAAAAGATAAAAGAAATTATTAAAATTTGTACACCTATAGAATTAAAAAAACCCAAAAATGAAGAAATTAATAATATTTTAAATATTTTAATGCCAAATATTAATAACATAATAAAAATGAATTTAATAGATTACATTGAAGGGGATTTAAGGAAATTAAATTCATCTTATGAAATTTATGTGAATCATAATCAAATATTAAAAACACATTTATTTCGTAATATTTTTAAAAAAAAAAATTTTAATGAAGATACAAAAGATATCACCAAGAGATTAATATATAATTATTATCCGATGTCTCAACATTTTTTATTAATGAATGAGACAGATAGAACAAGTGTTGGATTATTATTTCACGAAAATCTTATTGATTATTTATCAAAAATAGAAAGTAAAGAAAATATACGTGAGTATATATTGTTGCTTGAGAATTTCGTTTTTTCAGATTATATAGATAGAATAACATTTCAAAAACAAATATGGATTTTTAATGAAATGACCTCATTGATAAAAACATTTTATAATAATTATTTATTTCATAAAAAAATTAAACATAAAAAAAAGAAAAAAATAAATGATATACGATTTACTAAAGTTTTAACAAAATATTCAACAGAATATAATAATATAACATTTATTCAAACATTATGTAATAAACTTAATA
>Ga0222718_10004952_pt1 | contig 10915 bp, 12 predicted proteins | sample C33_27DmetaG_FD_165045 | JGI IMG/M metagenome (GOLD analysis project Ga0222718, IMG submission 165045) | Estuarine water microbial communities from San Francisco Bay, California, United States - C33_27D | ecosystem: Environmental > Aquatic > Marine > Unclassified | place: USA: California... | reverse complement strand
GTCTGAACGTGTTTATTCCTGGAATAGTTTGGTGATCGCACTTCGATCTCTCAAAGAGATGTGAGCTAGCGTTAACATTCATGGCGTTTCGCAGGACGAACCGTGCGGTTCTCCCTAGGTTTGAGATGTAAACCGGACGAGGATCGTCGCGCCGAACCAAGGATTACGGCAGCGGTCCTCAGGGGAGCGAGGTAGCCATGCTCGAGATGATCGACACCGCCGAGTCAACCGGCCCGATCGGCCCAACGGGTTGGATGGAAGATGCTGCGTGTAACGGGAAGAGCAACCTGTTCTTCGCGCCATTCGCCGAACGGCCCGAGGCGCGTGTTCGGCGCGAAGCATCTGCTCGGAAAGTCTGCGAGTCCTGCGATTCGCTTGAGGTGTGCCGCACCTACGCACGTACGAATCGTGAGCTCGGCTTTTGGGGTGGCGAGTCCGAGAGCGAGCGGGCCGATGCCGGTTACGCTCCGACGACGCCGATCATTGGCCGTAAGCGCGTGGCAGAGGAACGAGCCCGCACCGCCCTCGCCAGGGCGGTCTGAGGCGGCGAACTCCTGCGAGGACTCGCCCTCGAGTGCTCGAAACGACGAGACTGCATCGGTGGCCGATCCACCTTGCTGCTCACCGAACCGCAAAGTCTCCAGCATTGAGGCAGCAGCAGTTGAGTCTGGTGGAGAGCATCCATCGCAACGGGTGACGATCCCTGCCGGGCCATTTCAGATGGGAACGACCGATCTGCGATTTCCCGCCGACCGGGAGGGGCCGGTGCGGACGGTTGATATCGAGGTGTTCGCCATCGGAGCCACGCTGGTCACCAATGCTGAGTGGCAAGCGTTCGTCACCGCGACCGGTTTCGTTACCCTTGCTGAGCGCGAAGGCTGGTCGTTCGTGTTCGGTGGCCTGTTGCCCGACGACTTCCCACCCACCCAAGGTGTCGTCGGTGCAGAATGGTGGCGGGTAGTCGAAGGCTCCAACTGGTGTCACCCCGAAGGTCCGCACTCCGACGTGGCCGGTCGCGATGATCACCCAGTGATTCACATCAACTGGGACGAGGCCCAGGCCTACGCCCGCTGGGTCGGTGGACGCCTCCCGAGCGAAGCCGAGTGGGAGAAGGCTGCTCGCGGTGGGCTTGACCAGGCGCGTTATCCCTGGGGTGACGAACTGGAGCCTGAGGGCGAGCATCGCTGCAACATCTGGCAGGGAATATTCCCAAGCGAGAACACCGCCGACGACGGATGGATCGGACCCTCGCCTGTGCGGTCGTTCCCACCGAACGGGTATGGCCTTTTCGACGTCGCCGGGAACACGTGGGAGTGGACGGCCGACTGGTTCGACGAGCGCGCCCGGCAACGTGTGGTTCGAGGTGGTTCGTATCTGTGTCACGACTCGTATTGCAACCGCTATCGGGTTGGAGCCCGCAGCTCGAATACGCCCGACACGACCACCGGAAATATCGGGTTCCGTGTGGCCTGGGACCAGAACTAGGTCGACAGTTCCCTGCGGTCGGGCGGGTCGCTCTGCGACGCCCGAGACGTTGACGCGTTCCCAGATCGCATCACCGTGTGGGGCCCGTCGAGACCTCCTCGACGAACGCCGTCGGCGTGCCGATGCGTGCGCAGGGGACCGCGACATTTATCGGTCCGCCGCCTGGCATCGGCCCGGACATCAAGTCGACAAGTGCCTCCCCACCACTCATGATCATCGCTATCTCGTTGTCAACGGGCGATTCGGAGTGCGTTTGGCACGGACTCGATGGTGCACGGCGTCGGACCGACGTACTCGCCGTCACCCCAGATCGTGAGCGGCTCGTCGGAAGTGATCCGGACCGACCGCCCCCGGTAGCCGTGCACCTTCGGGTGGCTCATGTGGGTGCCGTTGAAGACTCGGTTGAAGAAGCGCAAGAGTTCGAGGCGGCCGATCTCGTCGACAACAGTGATATCGAGATATCCGTCGGTCGGGTTGGCGTCGGGCGCGATGTGCATGCCGCCCCCGAACCAGGCAGTGTTCGCAACGGCGAGCATCGTGGCCTGGTGGCTGAACGCTTCGCCGTCGATCTCGAGGTGAAGCGATCGAGCGTCGAGCTTCGGGAGTTCGAGGAGGGTGGCCACGGTGTAACGGCTCGACCCTTTGGGGTGACGGAGGCGTTCGGCCCGTTCGTTCACGTCGCCGCTGAAGCCACCGGTGGCGACCGACACAGTCCAGCGTCGGCCGCAGCGGAGTGCATCGATCGACGCAGGATCGTGAAGGGCGACGGAGGCCGCGAGGAGGGGGTCGTCGGGTATCCAATCGAGCCCTCGGGCGAAGTCGTTACCGGTGCCGATCGGGATCACGCCGAGGACGGTCTCGGTACCGGCAACCGCTTGTACCCCTAGATGCACGATCCCGTCGCCCCCGAGCACGATGAGTCGCCGCGCCCCGCCCGCCACAGCCTCGCAGGCGTTGGACTCCGAACTCTCGGCATCGGTACCGGAGATGTCGATTACGTGGGCGCCGAGCGCTCGCAGGCGGTCGAGGACATCAGCGCTTGTGCCGGCCGTTCGACCGCGGCCGGCGTTGGGACTGATCAGCACGTGAACGTCGCTCACCATTGCGGAGGTCCGGCGGTCAACGCTCGTCGAGCCACTGGGGCCAGTCGGCGGTCGGACTGAGCGACCATTCGGGATCGCGCTTCTCTGAGAATGCCCGTATTCCCTCGCGGGAGTCGGCAGTGCCCATCAGATGGAGGTGGAGCTTTCGTTCGAGCTCGTTGATCTCGTCGGGTGACGGCGCCGACATCCAGAGCAGACGCTTCGATACGCCGACAGAGACCGGTGCTGTTTGTACGGCAATCTCTGTCGCGAGCTCGAGGGCTCGATCGAGTACATCGTTGGCCGGTAGCGCCTCGCTGGCCAGGCCCCAGCTCAGTGCGTCGGCGCCGCAGAACATCTTGCCGGTCAAAAGGATCTCGGCAGCTCGCCCGTGCCCCACCAGACGGGGAAGGGTCCAATGCGCATGGGCGTCTGGGAGGACGCCTCGACGGTTCTGCACGATCCCGAGCTTGGCTTCTTCGGCCACGATGCGTATGTCGCACTGCAATGTCATCGTGAGTCCGACGCCCACGGCGTGGCCGTTGATCGCTGCGATCACCGGTTTGCGGCACTCCCAGGGGTGGAAGTCGTCGAGCGGATCGGAGGAAAACGTCTCCGTCGCGGGCGCTGCGAATACCCCCGATCCCTTGGAAAAGTCGGCACCAGCGCAGAACGCACTGCCTGTTCCGGTGATCACCACGACGCGGATCGCGTCATCGCTGTCGGCTGTACGGAGCGCGTTCGTCAGCGCCGTCGCCATATCGGTCGAGAACGCATTCAGCGTGTGTGGCTGGTTGAACGTCACGATGAGGATCCCGGGATCTTGTCGTTCGATCAGAACCGCATCGGTCACGAGCCACCCCCGGCATCTACGGGGCCGAAGATACGGCTCGCGACCCAGACACCGATCGAGCCCGCTGCCACTGCGATCGCAACGCCGAACCACGCATCGCTGGTTGGGAGGTCGAGCTCGAAGTACTCGCGACCGAAGGGGATCGCCATCACCACGGCGTAGAGCCCGGCCATCGACGCCGCCAGCGCGAGTTTCCATGGTCGCAGTGGCCGACTGATGAGCACCAGGATCGTGAGCCCGATACCGAGCAGCGTGACGGTCGCTGCGGTGCGAGCTTCGGCCAAGGTCATCCCGTCAAGTCGGCGGGCCCACTCGTAGAGCCCATAGGTCACCGCTCCTGCCGTGGCGCCGGCTGGGAGCGAGAATCGCAGCACCCGTTCGAGGAATCCGGGCCGAACGAGCGACTCGTTCGGCGCAAGTGCAAGAAAAAAGCCCGGGACGCCGATCGAGAAGCTGCCGATCAAGGTGAGCTGACGGGGAAGGAAGGGGAACGGTGCCCCCGAGATACCCACCAGTGCTGTGAGCAGCACGGCGTAGGCCGCTTTGGTGATGAAGAGATTGGCGACTCGTTCGATGTTGTTGATGACTCGGCGACCCTCGGACAGCACTCGAGGGAGGGTGGCGAACTTGTTGTCGAGCAGTACGAGCTGGGCGACGGCTCGGGTCGAGGACGAGCCTGCGCCCATCGCAATGCCCATATCGGCGTCCTTGAGGGCGAGGACATCGTTGACGCCGTCACCGGTCATGGCGACGATGCGACCGCGGCTCTGGAGCGCATGGACCATCGCCCGCTTCTGGTGTGGGGTTACGCGACCGAAGACGGTGGCGCTCTCGAGCTGGTCGGCGAGCTCTTCCTGGTCGTCGGGGATGTTGCGGGCGTCGACCCATGCATCAGCTCCGTCGATGCCGGCCCGCCGCGCGACCTCAGCGACGGTCGCCGGATTGTCCCCCGAGATCACTTTGAGTTGCACACCCTGCTCCTTGAAGAAAGCGAAGATCTCGGGCGCGTCGGGTCGGATCATGTCTTCGAGCAGTACGAGGCAGACTGGCGTGCGGCCGGAGCTGAGCGTCTGGTCGTGCCAGCCATCGTTGGACCGGGTGACGAGGAGCACCCGAAAGCCGACTTCCGCTGCCGCTTCGGCCCGGGTCCGCCCGGTCTGATCCTCAGCATCGAAAAGGATGTCGGGGGCGCCAAGGTAGTAGGTGCCGTGGTCGCCGAACTCGGCGGCTGCCCACTTGCGCGCTGACGAGAAGGGCAGGCTTCGGGTCGTTTCCCAGCCGTCAGGGGGGTCATAGTGCTCGATGATCGCGGCGAGGGTCGCGTTCGGTGATGGGTCGGATGCCCCGAGAGCGCCAAGGATTGCAGCTGCGTCGTCGTCGGTGTTGTTGCCGACCGCTTCGATGCGCGAAAGGCTGATCTCGCCCGTGGTGATCGTTCCCGTCTTGTCGAGACAGAGGGTGTCGACGCGGGCCAGCAACTCCACTGACGCCAGTTCCTTCGCCAATGCCTTGCGGCGAGCGAGCGCGATCACCCCGGTGATAAAGCTCAAGCTGGTGAGCAGCACGAGCCCGTCGGGCACCATCGCAACGGCGGCGGCCACCGTTGCCTGGAGGGCGTCCTGCCAACGATCCTGGGTGTCGAGTTGACGCAGCAGCAGCAGGATCGATGCCGGTGGGATGATGAACGTCAGCCATCGCAGGATGATGTCGACGCCGCGGCGCAGTTCGCTCCCGGCCAGCTCGAAGCGACGGGCTTCTTCTGCGAGCCTGGCTGCGTAGGACGCAGCGCCGATGTGGGTGGCTCGGTACAGACCGGAACCGGCTGACACGAACGACCCGGACATGACGTGATCACCGACGGCCTTCTCCACCGGGTCTGACTCGCCGGTGAGCAGCGATTCGTCGATCTCGAGGCCCGAGGCCGACAAGACGTCACCGTCGACGACGACCTGATCACCGGGTGAGAGCTCGAGGACCTCGTCGGCGACGACACCACTCACTCCGATCTCGGTCGTGATGCCGTCGCGACGGACGCGGGCTTTTGGCGCCGAGAGCACGGCGAGTGCATCGAGCGTGCGCCGGGCCTGGAGCTCCTGCCCGATGCCGATCACCGAGTTAGAGATGACAACGCCGGCGAACAATGCGTCGGCGGGGTAGCCAGCCACGAGGATCAGTACGAAGAGGGTCCCGATGATCGCGTTGACGGGCGTGAAGACATTTGCCCGGACGATCTGTGAGACGGTGCGTACCGGCGCGTCGGGAACGTCGTTGATCCGACCGTCAGCGACGCGCTTCGCGACCTCGGCGCCGGTGAGTCCGACGAGTACTTCGGTCAATCGAGCACTCCGTCGTCTTCGTACGTGTAGCCGTCGGGCTTCATGGTGAGACGGTGGCGCGGACCGTCGATATGCGGATCGCCGGTGTCGTAACCCGCATCGCCGTGCCACATCACGATCGGGTACTCGCCACCGCCAGCGACCTTGGTTGCGTGGTAGCGCGCCGGGCGGTCATCGAGGAAAGCAAGGAGCGACGCCACTGTCTCGTGGCCGGTGAGCAGGTCGAGGGTCACCCAGGTGGGCGGCACGATCTCGATCTCGCCTCGGTGGTGCTTTTCGAGCGCAGTGGTGGGAGTGGTCCACTCCATATCGACGATCTCGCCATCGTCGATGATCACGTCGTCATCGTCGACCGGGGCGGCGAAGAACCAGGTGGCGTACCGCTTGGGTGCGATCGCCGGCGGAATCCAGTGGGCGAAGACCACCATCTCGTCGGGTTCGATCCTCAGGCGGGCCTCCTCAACAGCTTCGCGGATCGCTGCGTTCGCGGCAGCGGACACGGCATCATCGGCACCATCCCAGTCGGCATCGTCGACCTTCCCGCCCGGGAACACCCACATGCCGCCGAATGCGATCTTGCTGTTCTTACGCAGCATGAGCGTTTCGGGCCCGTCGACGCCGTCGCGCAGCACGATGACGGTCGCTGCCGGAAGCGCTGGCTCATCCCCGGACTCCTCAGCGGCCTTCGACCATGCTGCGAAACGGGCCTTCTCGGTGGCGACTCGATCCTCGGTACCCATCGGCGCTGACCCTAGCCCCCCGTCCGCGGTTCGCCGGAGCCTGCGGCAGACGTCTGATCTCACGGCTTCCGGTGTACGGCGGCCTACCGGATGAGTTGGATGGGGCAGGGGGCGCCGTCGACACCGTCGATCAACACCCCGACACCACGGCCGAACAGCCCGGCCTTTGTCACCCGAATCTCGACGGGAAGTCGGGCAAGGTCAGCGTCGACGAGGACGAGCACCTCGTCGACGCTCGCTTGGGCGTAGCCATCGAGTGTGCGCCCGTTCGTGTGGGTGTCGACCGACACCTCGAACTTCTTGCCTCAACCGTACGGTTCAAGCAGGTCGACGACTGCAGTTCCCCCCTTGCGGGTGATGTTGGCGGCTGCAGTGGGGCTTACCTCGACTCTCACGTTTGTCACAACCCGGAGGCAGCGTTTCGCATTCCAGGTGCCGAGATCAGCTGTGGTCGCACGATCGAGCATCACCGGACTCCGATCTTCGCAGCGCATCAGATCGGCGGCGGGTCGCGAAGCACCTCTTGCATGAAGCGAACAGGTGTTCGATACTCGCGAGATGGCAACGAGGTACGTGCGAAACCTTGCCGTCGACACGCTCGACGGCCCTCACCAAGCCGCGCGGCGTGCTCAACTCGAGTTGGTCACCGATCGGGTCACGCCGCTCACGCTCGCCCGTGAGCAGACCCTTCCGGTTCATGATTCGCTGACCTCGCTGTTCCCCGACGGGGCGTTGCGGAGAGGGACCATCGTCGGTGTTGGCGGGGTTGGTGCCACCTCGCTCGCTCTCGCCGTCGCTGCCGGTCCTTCTGCGTCCGGATCGTGGACGGCGTTCGTCGGCGGCACCGACATCGGCCTCGTTGCGGCGGGCGAACACGGAGTGGCTCTCGAACGGTTGCTGGTTGTCGATCCCGAGCCCTCCGTGTGGTCGCCGACGGTGGCTGCGTTGATCGGAGCGGTCGACATGATCGTCATCTCACCCAAGCATCGGTTGCGCGAGCGAGATGCCCGCCGAATCGGGTCCCGCCTGCGCGAGCGAGGCTCGGTGCTTGTCAGCATTGGTTCGCAGTGGCCGGTCGGTGCCGATGTACAGCTCGACATCGCCGAGTCGCAGTGGTGCGGCATCGGTGTCGGCCACGGTGTGCTGCAATCGCGCAAGGTCACCATCGCCGGTAGTGGCAGGGGAGCGGCAGCACGACTCCGATCACTCGATGTCTTGCTGCCCGGTCCCGGAGGCGGGCCTCGCACCATCGCCACAGTCGACTGATGATCACACCCGTTCGCACGCTCGTCGCGTGGTGTCCCGATTGGCCGGTCGTCGCTACTGGCGTACCGCTCGATGAACCGTCGGCGGTCTTGCTCGCCAATCGGGTTATCGCTGCGTCGCCTGAAGCTCGTGTCCATGGTGTCGTTCGGGGTCTGCGACGACGGGCCGCTCAGGCTCGTTGCCCCGAACTGTCGGTCCACGATCGAGATGAAGCGAAAGAGGCACGGTTGTTCGAGCCGGTCGTCGCCGTACTCGACGACATCACTCCCAGAGTCGAGGTCGCCCGTCCCGGTGTCTGTGCACTCGTTTCGCAAGGCCCATCGCGCTACTTCGGCGGTGAGGAAGTGGTGGCCGGACTTGTGCGCGAGCGCATGGTCGAGGTTGTTGCTGGTCGCACCGATGTGCGCGTTGGGGTAGCCGATGGTCCCTTCGCTGCCGAATTGGTTGCCCGAGCCGCCGACCCGATTCGGCTGGTTCCTCCGGGTACCACCGCCGAGTTCCTCGCTCCGATGAACATCGGTGTGCTCGAACGGCCCGACCTCGCCGATGTGCTCTGTCGGCTCGGTATCCGCACGCTCGGTGCGTTTGCCCAGCTGCCCGCGACCGATGTCTTGGCCCGTTTCGGACGCGAAGGACAAGGTGCACATCGGCTGGCGTCAGGGCTCGATGAGCGGCTGCCCGATGCCCGCCAGCCCCCAGTCGATTGGTCGGTTTCGGCTGAGATCGACCCGCCAGCCGACCGGATCGACCGGGTTGCGTTCGTCGCCCGTTCGATCGCTGACGAACTGCATCGACGGCTCGGGCGCGACGGGGTCACGTGTGTTCGGGTGGGGATCCGAGCCGAGACCGAACACGGTGAAGAGCTCATCCGGTTCTGGCGCCACGAGGGAATGTTGTCCGATGCGGCAGTCGCTGACCGGGTCCGGTGGCAGCTCGATGGCTGGCTCAACGGGTCGGCGGTGAGCAGACCGAGTGGTGGTATCACTCGTCTAGCGCTCGTCCCTGATGAACTCATCGCCGCCACCGGGCGTCAGCTCGGCTTCTGGGGTGGCGAGACCGAGGCGGATCAACGGGCCGTGCGTGTTGCGGCCCGTCTGCAGGGCCAGCTCGGAACCGACGCCGTGCTGGTTCCCGAGTTTCACGGCGGCCGCCATTGCCATGAGCAGCTCACACTGATCCCTACGGCCACCGTCGAACTCGCCGGTCGGTCGCTCGATCCTGGCGACAAGACTGCCCCTTGGCCCGGCTCGCTCCCGGCTCCATCTCCCACTCGGTTGCTGCCCGACCCGGTGGTTGTCGAGATCCTCGACGAGGGCGGTGTCGTGATCGAGGTCACTGGTCGTGGGTTGCTCTCGTCACCGCCCGCTCAACTGATCGTCAAGGGTCACCGTAAGGCGGTGGTCGGATGGTCGGGGCCGTGGCCGATTGACGAGCGCTGGTGGGATGTCGAGACATATCGCCGGCAGGCGCGGCTGCAACTCGTCACCGCCGACGGCCAAGCTCTGCTTGTCGTGCTCGAGGCCGGCGTATGGCGGGTGACAGCACAGTGGGACTGAGCGCGAGAAGATAGGGTGCGCGGCCTCGGATCGCTTCCCTGACACTTGTGGCCGCACTCGGGGCCGCTGTCGATGTGTCACAGTTCTCGAAGCGGTACGTCGGGAGAACACTGTCCATGAGCCGGTCGCGAGCCACTGTTGACCTCACCGAGCGTTGGTTCGTCCGGCGCGGACTGCCGCACCTGATCGATCGCTACTCGGCTACTGAGGACGTCTTTACTCGTATGGCACCGTTCCTCGCACTGGTCGTCTTTTTCGAGTTCTTCCTAGCCTTCGGTGATCGCTGGACAGGCTGGTGGCAGAGCCTTGCGTTCGGGGTGTGTCTCGGTGCCCTCGTCACCTCGGTCGCCACCGTGAACCGGATCCGAGGCCGCCGTCCGTTCGCGTTGCCGAACGACGTCGGTCCGTGGGAGATCGCTCTCTACGTCTTGCTGCCGGTTGTGCCTGCAGTGATCGGTTCGCAGGGCTCGGTATGGGACAACATCATCTCCATCATTGGGTTCAACCTGATCGTTCTTGGCCTCGGGTACGTCATTACGACGTGGGGTCTGTTCCCGATGATGCGGTGGTCCATCGGGCAGGTGCGGCGTCAGATCAACGATGTGGCCACCCTCGCAATGAAGACGGTGCCGACACTTCTCGTGTTCTCGGCCTTCATCTTCATCAACGCCGAGATGTGGCAGGTCGCGAATGACTGGACGCTGCCGTTGTTCGGGCTCGTTCTCGGCTTGATCGTCGGTCTCGGAGCGGTCTTCGTGTACGTGTCGGTTCGGCGCACCACCGTCGACCTCGCACGGTTCGAGGCATGGTCCGAGGTTCGCCCGCGGTGTGCGGGTACGCCGGTCGCCGAGTTGGTGCCGCCCGACGACGATCCGGAACCCGACGCTCCCACCCTGTCGCGACGAGCCGAAATCAACGTCAGTCTGCTGCTCTTCGTCTCCCAAGGGATCCAGATCGTTCTGGTGTCGTTCGTGGTCACCGTGTTCTACGTGATCTTCGGCTTGCTCACGGTCCGTGAGGACACGCTGGGGCAGTGGACGACCGCCACCGAACTCACCTTCGAGCGCGACTGGGCGGTCGATTTCGCCGTCTTCGGGACCGATGTGATCTTCACGCGCCAGCTCCTGCTCGTGGCTGCGTTCATCGGGTTGATGTCGGGACTCAACTTCGCAGTGCAGATCGTGACCGACCAGGCGTACCGGTCGGAGTTCGCCGAGGAGATGACCAGCGAGGTCCGCGACGCCCTCGCCGTGCGAGCGGTGTACCTGCGGCGTCTGGTCTGACGGTCCATTCAGGCACCGCCCATGATCTTGTAAAGCGAACATATGTTCGTTAGCGTGCGAACATGGGTTTTGTCAATCCAGGAATCTCATGGGGAGAACTTGAGCGCCGACTCTCGGACCGGCCGTCCACCGGCCGCGTCGGCGACCTGCGCTCCGGCGATGGAAGCGACAGTCCAGCCTGGTCACGCAAGCGGATGCCTTACACGCCGCCATCTGAGGAACGTCGTCGAGGTGAGGTCCCGTACGCCGAGTTGCATTGCCACTCGAACTTTTCGTTCCTCGATGGCGCCTCCCATCCTGAGGAGTTGGCCGAG
>Ga0222718_10004951_pt1 | contig 10915 bp, 2 predicted proteins | sample C33_27DmetaG_FD_165045 | JGI IMG/M metagenome (GOLD analysis project Ga0222718, IMG submission 165045) | Estuarine water microbial communities from San Francisco Bay, California, United States - C33_27D | ecosystem: Environmental > Aquatic > Marine > Unclassified | place: USA: California... | reverse complement strand
AAAAGCTGAATTGTCAAGAAAGCCAAAAGTAATCAACATGGTATCATCCTTATACTCGCACATGCCGGCGCTGAACTCTACAAGTCCATTCATAATACTAAACTGTTCGCTACACTTTACAACATTAAAGTTTTTGTCCCATATAACAAATCTGTGTGTGTACACAGCATCCTTGCGGCCTGTTTCATGCTTGGTTAAATCTACTTCATGGGTAATTGCAATGTAGCCGTCTTTCCAGGGTAAAACCTGCGATCCACCACGTGGGAAGTCACGCATCTTTGCTGTTTCTTCCTGGTGTATGATGGTGGTTTTGTTAGCCGCCATGTCAACCTTAACCATCTCTGTTGGATTTGTCCACTTGACATAGTGGAAAGGTTTATTTACAATCGGCATCCAGTTCTTTTCGCAATAGATTTTTTGTGTAAATTCACCTGGAGGATCCAGTGGACACGGTATTCTGTATCTGTTGACTTCTTTCACGGCGCTGGGTGTGATCTCAAGTTCACTTAATTCCATGCGGCCTTGTCCATTTACAGTAGTGTCACGACGAACCCCAGAAATATAGAACTTGTTATCCCAATGCACAAGACGGGCATCTTCTAAGCCATGAAACTCCCACAGTGGTTTGACATCTAGTTTACTGGTATCAATCTTGTTATAGCGTGTGACCTGTAGATTATCATCAAGTTCAAGCCAGTAGTTCCATGTCTTAAGATTAATATCATTTTCAGGATGCAGATACGTTAATGGTCCATAGGGATGGTGGAAAAGTTTGCGTTCGCTGTGGTAAAACGTATAGTTTGTACTGCGTAATATAACAAGGATTTTACCGTTGTGATTAAAGATGCTAGGGTTCATAAGCCCTAGCCCTTGATGTTCATGTGCGGGTATCAGCAGTGGTTGAATGTCACCACCTTGTTCGAGAGCGTATTTTGTAAAATTGTCCATAAAGTAGATCTATAATGTGTGCCGATATTTATTGACACATATAGTCTACTGTAATTTTACTTTAATAGCGACCTACTACTACTTCAATTGTACCAGTTTCTCCCGAGAAACTCTGTAATGCTTTACCAATTACAGAACCAATCGGTGGATTGGATTCAGCACGGGCACTGCCATCACCGTTGCTTACCATAAGATCGCCTGGATTTACACTACCTGTTACTTTACAAGGAACACGCCCTGCAAGTGCAAGATTTACAGCATCCATTTTTAGTCCAGTATTCATCAAAAATGCGGGTTCAGTACTAACAACGCCTGCCACACGTGGGTCTGCATCCACTGCGGACAATGTGACTTCTGAACTTCCGCCGAAACTAACCACAGTGCCCGGCTCATAATCTGAGTCGGATAGGTATTTTTCCGCTAAGTCAGCGTACTGTGCTGATGTTGATTTAGCAAAAACAGTGTTAAATCCTGTGGTGGAGTTTCCAATATTACCGACGCCATCAGTACCACTATTTGAAATAGCTGGTGTATCAACTCCGTCTGTTCCACTTAATGTTAATGCCATATGGTTTTGTCCTTCTGTAGTTTATTTATCTTAAAGTACCACAAAGTTTGTGTTATCAGGTACTGTAAGCGTAACACCTGTGTTGATTGTTACAGGTCCAACCATCAAACCATTAAGATTGTCTGCCAATGTGGTATCTGTGGTCATGGTATTAGCGTTAAAGAATCCACTTTGTGCTTCTGAGTACTCAGTTGCGTTAAATACTGGTGCTACTAATGTATCGCTGCTTGGATTGTAGTACAAACTTGTACTACCATTTGCTGTTTGATTGCTTCCAAGTGCGCTTACAAATACAAGTTCAAAATTGCTATTGGTATTTGTATCTGTAGCGTTAATAGTTGTGCTCGGTCCTGCAGTACCTGTGGTGCCTTGTGTGCCTGTGGTTCCTTGTGTACCAGTTGCACCTTGACTACCTGTACCACCTGTGGCACCAGTTGTGCCTTGTGTGCCATTTGTACCTTGTGTGCCATTTGTACCTTGTGTGCCATTTGTGCCCTGGGTACCTGTAGTACCTTGGCTACCTGTTCCACCTGTATTACCTGTGGTTCCTTGAGTACCTGTGGCACCTTGGCTACCTGTACTACCTGTATTACCTGTGGTTCCTTGTGTGCCATTTGTGCCCTGGGTACCTGTAGTACCTTGGCTACCTGTTCCACCTGTATTACCTGTGGTTCCTTGAGTACCTGTGGCACCTTGGCTACCTGTACTACCTGTATTACCTGTGGTTCCTTGTGTGCCGTTGTTCCCTTGAGTACCTGTAGTACCTTGTGCGCCTGTGGTACCTTGTGTGCCATTTGTACCTTGGGCTCCTGTAGTGCCTTGTGTACCAGTGGCACCTTGCGTACCTGTAGTACCTTGGTTACCAGTGTCGCCCTTGTCACCAGTTCTTGCAAAGGTGATGATTAAGTCTTCACCATTGGTAAACGAACTCGCACTACCACTTACAAAACTACAGGTTACGTTAAAGTATCCAGTAAGTTCACTGAGTGCGCTGATTGTAAACAGTGCAAAGTCAGTAGCATCTAACTTGTTGCTAACACGGAAGTGACCCTTGATTGTGCTTGTCGAGTCGTCAATTGTGCGTAAGAATGTTTGAATATCTGTGCCACTTTGATCAGTGTCGTCAATATACATTGCATTTGCCGAACTGAGTGTAGCATTATTGAATCTTAATTCGCCTGGCCCTGGGTCACTGTTTGAAGTACTATTATCAAACACATAGTTAAATGTTGCGCCACCAAAGTTACCTTCAGCACCTTGTGTACCAGTGGTTCCTTGAGATCCTGTGATTCCTTGAATACCTTGTGTACCTTGTGTGCCTGTAGCACCCTGTGTGCCTGTTATACCCTGTGTACCTTGTGTACCCTGGGCTCCTGTTGTACCTTGAGCACCTGTTGTGCCTTGTGTTCCGTCAGTGCCTTGTGTTCCGCCGTTACCTTGTTTACCTTGAATACCCTGTGTACCTTGTGTGCCTTGTGTACCAGTTGTACCTTGTGCACCTGTTGTACCTTGAGCACCTGTAGTGCCTTGTGTGCCATCTGTGCCTTGTGTTCCGTCAGTGCCTTGTGTACCTGTTGTACCTTGTGTGCCTGTGGCTCCCTGTGTTCCTGTATCTCCAGTAGCACCCTGTGTACCAGTTGTACCTTGTGTACCATCAGTTCCCTGTGCACCTGTTGTACCTTGTGTTCCGTCAGTGCCTTGTGTACCTGTTGTACCTTGTGTACCAGTTGTACCTTGTGCACCTGTAGTACCTTGTATTCCTTGTGTGCCTTGTGCTCCAGTCCTAGCAAAAGTAATAACACAATCTTCAGTATTAGTTGGAAGAGCACCTGATACCGGCGATACTGAAACCTGTAACCATCCTGTGTTATCGGTCACAGCTCCATCAACGCTTAATATTGCATAAGTTGTATCACTGTTTGTATTACTTTGAATAGTGATTTGTCCACGATCACCGGTGGTAGACGAATCGTCCCACGTGGCTATGTAATCGGAAACATCTGCACCTTCTCTTGTGGTGGCATCAATAGCCATTGCTGTAATAGAACCAAATGTTGCATTGTTTAATCTAAACTTGCCAGCACCTGGATCCGCCATGGATGTCGTTGAGTCAAAAGTATAGCTTAAACCACTTCTGTCACCTTGCGATCCCTGTACACCTTGAATACCCTGTGTACCTTGTGTGCCTGTAGTGCCTTGTGTACCGGTTGTGCCTTGGGTTCCTGTAGTACCTTGGCTACCATCATTACCATCTGTGCCTTGAGCACCTGTTGTTCCCTGAGCGCCTGTTGTACCTTGTGTACCAGTTGCACCCTGTGTGCCTGTATCTCCAGTAGCACCTTGTGTACCAGTTGTGCCTTGTGTACCATCTGTGCCTTGTGCTCCAGTAGTACCTTGTGTACCGTCTGTGCCCTGTGTGCCATCTGTACCTTGAGCTCCAGTTACGCCTTGAATTCCTTGTGTGCCTTGAGCACCTGTTGTACCTTGTGTGCCAGTTGTGCCTTGGCTACCAGTAACACCTTGAATGCCTTGTGTTCCTTGGGTACCTGTAGTGCCTTGAGTGCCATCAGTTCCTTGGGTACCTGTAGTGCCTTGGCTACCAGTATCTCCAGTAGTACCTTGTGTACCGTCTGTGCCTTGAGCACCTGTAGTGCCTTGTGCTCCAGTAGTACCTTGTGTACCATCTGTGCCTTGTGTGCCGTCAGTGCCCTGCGCACCGGTAGTGCCTTGTGTGCCAGTAGTGCCTTGTGTGCCTTGCGCTCCTGTGGTACCTTGGGTACCAGTTGCACCTTGTAGTCCACTTACACTAGTTGGATCAGTGAAAGCAACAGTACCAGAACCATTTGTAGCAAGAACGTAACCGTTTGTGCCGTCTGAACTTGGTAGACTGTAATCATTAATTGTGAGTGTACCGTTTGGTATTACAAGTCCAGTCTTGCGGAATCTACCGACAATGCTATTACTGCCACCGTTCTGTACTGCAATTTCAACAACACCATCTTCACTTCCGGCTGTAACTGTGTCAATTTTACCGCTGATCTTACTGTAAAGTTGTGTTCCGCCGCCATCGTCTTTGCCTGAGAAGCGAATCTGTCCAATGTAATCCGAGTTTGCTGGGCTTGCACTGTTTCTGTAGAGATCTAAATCTGGTCCTGCTGTTGTTCCAGCATCTGTGCTTACTGCTCTGAGATTTGCACCTTCTACGTTTGCAGTTGCGGTTAAACTTGTACCAGTAGCCGAACCAATGTCTGGAGTTGTAAGTGGCGCACTGGCTTTAATACGCAGTGTGTCAGCGTTGATTTCCAGAGTGCTGTCATCGACATTCACACTGAATGTTGTGCCTGTAAGTGTTAAACCATCACCGCCACTGTAAACCTGACTGCTAGCAAACTGTGTAAAGGTAAGTCCAGTGACACCAAGAATAATTTCTCCTGCTGGATCAGTTAACACATAACTTTCACCTGCACCCGCAGTACCCTCTGAAACAAAGAAGTAGTCCCCAATGCTGACGCCTTGTCCGGTGTCATTTGGAATGTATTCGTCCATGTCTGTGGCACGGGTAAGCACCCAGTTTGTGCTGACACTTCCTGTGTCTGTTACTGTGTATACACCATTTTCTTCTGTGTTGGTTTGTTCATAAACAAGAACACGATCGCTGGTGTTTAGTGTTACACCATCAATGACCAGTGCCGCTTGTGTGCCAGCATTCGTGAGTGTGGCACCTACACCCGGATTGGCACGACCAGTTTCACTGAGTCCTGTTCCGTTGGTTAATCCTGTTAATACTTCACCGCCATAGGTTGCACTGAGTTTAACCTGTGTTGCACTTTCTACGCTGAAAATAAAGTAAAGTTCGTTTGCACTGATGCCGTTAAATGCACCAGTCCAATAAATTCCGTCATTAACACCCAATCCGTGACTTGCACTGAATGTAAGAGTATCTGTGTTTGTAATGTCAGTAACTTCGTGTGTTGTGCCACCGTCTGCATAGGTAGCATTTAGGTTGCCTTCTCTTTCAACACGCACTGGGTCATGAATATGGAAACCTGTGGTACCAAGCGTATCAACATAGTTTTTAGTAGCCGCATCTGAACCTTGTTGCGGAGTCGGTAGATTGTTGATATAGTTTGTATTCATATCAACATTGCCAGTTGGATTGATTGTCAAGTTGCCACTGGCTGTTGTAATTGTTGTAGTCTCTACCGTTGGAGACGTTAACGTATCTGTGCTTGGATTGTAGTAAAGTCCTGTGCTAGCACTTGCTGTTTGGTTAGTACCTGTACTTGCTACAAATACCAATTCATAGTCTACATTATCGTTTTGATCTGTAGCATTAATCTGTGTGCTTGGGCCAATTGGGCCTTGAACACCTTGTGTGCCGTCTGTGCCTTGAGCACCGGTTACGCCTTGAATTCCTTGGGTACCCTGAGCGCCGGTAGTACCTTGTGTTCCGTCAGTGCCTTGTGTGCCATCAGTGCCTTGTGTTCCGTCAGTACCTTGAGCACCGGTTGTGCCTTGTGTACCTGTTGTACCTTGAGTGCCATCAGTTCCTTGGGTACCATCTGTGCCTTGTGCACCTGTTGTACCTTGAGCACCTGTTGTGCCTTGTGATCCGTCTCCACCGAGCACACCAGCAGTACCTTGGGTACCGTCAGTACCTTGAGTACCATCAGTGCCTTGAGCGCCAGTTACACCTTGGATTCCTTGTGTACCTTGAGCACCAGTAGCACCTTGCGTTCCTGTTGTACCTTGGCTACCAGTTACGCCTTGAATTCCTTGTGTCCCTTGAGCACCAGTAGCACCTTGCGTTCCTGTTGTACCTTGGCTACCAGTGTCACCAGTAGTGCCTTGTGTTCCTTGTGATCCTTCGGGTCCTGGTGCACCAGCAAGGTTAATATCCCAACTTGCATAGGTTCCTGAGCCAGTGACACTGGTAACGTTTACAGAGAGTGCGCCGGTGCCATCGTTATAACTAAGAATTGTACCAGACATTGTGTTACTGGCATCATTGGCAATGATAACTTCTTGTGCTGTGGTGTAGGCTAATCCTGTGTCGACTGTAAAGTTCTTTGTGCCAGTACCAATTGTGACACTATCAGTAGCACTGGTTGCATACAAGTCACCTGCTGTACCCTGAACACCTTGTGCTCCAGTGATACCTTGAATACCCTGTGTACCTTGAGCACCTGTAGTACCTTGTGTGCCATCTGTGCCTTGAGCACCTGTTGTGCCCTGGGCACCTGTAGTACCCTGTGTACCGTCTGTACCCTGTGTTCCGTCAGTACCTTGTGCGCCTGTAGTGCCCTGAGTTCCGTCAGTGCCTTGTGTTCCGTCAGTGCCTTGTGCGCCTGTTGTGCCTTGAGCACCTGTTGTGCCTTGAGTGCCATCAGTTCCTTGTGTACCGTCAGTACCTTGTGCACCTGTAATGCCTTGAGTACCTTGTGTGCCATCTGTGCCCTGTGTACCAGTTTCGCCTTGAGCACCAGTTACGCCTTGTGTTCCGTCAGTGCCTTGGGTGCCATCAGTTCCTTGTGTACCATCAGTGCCTTGAGCACCAGTTGTACCTTGGGCACCTGTTGTGCCTTGAGTGCCATCAGTTCCTTGTGTACCATCTGTGCCTTGTGCACCTGTAATGCCTTGTGTGCCGTCTGTACCTTGCGCACCTGTTGTGCCTTGTGTACCATCTGTGCCCTGAGTTCCGTCAGTGCCTTGTGTTCCGTCAGTGCCTTGTGCGCCTGTTGTGCCTTGAGCACCTGTTGTGCCTTGGGTGCCATCAGTTCCTTGTGTACCATCAGTGCCTTGTGTGCCATCTGTACCTTGTGCGCCTGTAGTACCTTGGTTTCCTGTATCTCCTTTGTCTCCGGTGCGGGCAAATGTTATTATACATTCTTCGCCATTGGTAAAGCTACCAGGTCCTGACACATATGCAACATCTACATCAAAGTATCCAGTATCTTCTGTTAGACCTGAAATTGTAAACAAGACATAGTCTGTTGGATCAAGTTTATTGCTTAATCTAAAGTGTCCTTTAATTGTACTGGTACTATCGTCAATAGTTCTTAAGAATGTTGAAATATCAGTGCCGCCCTGATCTTCATCGTCGATGAATAGTTTTGTTGCACTGCTAAGGGTAACATTGTTGAACTTTAATTCACCAGAACCTGGATCACTGTCGTTGGTATCTGTATCAAAATTGTAAGTAAAAGATGCACCACCGAAGTTACCTTCTGCGCCTTGTGTACCATCAGTTCCCTGAGCTCCTGTTGTGCCTTGTGCGCCAGTTACACCTTGAATTCCTTGTGTACCATCTGAGCCTTGGATTCCTACCGCACCTTGAATTCCTTGTGTGCCTTGAGTGCCATCTGTGCCCTGAGTTCCATCTGTTCCTTGTGCACCTGTTGTGCCTTGTGCACCTGTAGTACCTTGTGTACCAGCACCCGTTGCACCTTGTGTGCCATCAGTTCCTTGTGTACCATCAGTGCCTTGTGCGCCAGTTACACCTTGAATTCCTTGTGTGCCTTGAGTGCCATCTGTGCCTTGTGTGCCGTCTGTACCTTGAGCACCTGTTGTGCCTTGAGCACCTGTAGTGCCTTGTGTACCATCAGTGCCTTGTGTTCCGTCAGTGCCTTGTGTACCATCTGTGCCCTGAGTTCCATCTGTTCCTTGTGCACCTGTTGTGCCTTGTGCTCCAGTTGTTCCTTGTGTACCATTATCACCTTGTGTACCTGTTGCACCTTGACTACCAGTAGCACCTGTGTCGCCAAGAACACCCTGAATGCCTTGAATTCCTCGAGCACCTTGTGTACCAAATGTTCCTTGGCTGCCTTGAGCGCCAGTTGTACCTTGTACGCCTTGTATTCCTTGGGCTCCATCTGTTCCTTGTGTTCCAGTGTCACCCTGAATACCAGTAATGCCTTGTGTGCCTTGTATTCCCTGAGCACCTGTAGTACCTTGTGTACCTTGAGCACCATCAGTTGGTCCTTGCACACCCTGTGGTCCGATTGGTCCTTGCGCACCTTGATCTACACCTGTGAGGTAAAAACCATTACCCACAAAGTAGTTGTCGCCGGTGATTTCAATATTTGCTGCAACTTCTAAACCATCTGGGCTGAATACTGCAACGTTGCTTGTACCGCTAATGCTGACAGCGGCATTACCACCCGATCCCACAATCCTAATGTTGCTGGTTCCGTTGCTTATACTTGCTGCATCAATATTGTTACCAGTGGCAATGGTATCGCCATCGATTGCAAGATTTGTACCGTCGCTAGTGAGTGCAACACCACCAATGTTAATTGTGTTACCGCTAATATAAAGATCTTTCCACTGATTAGTTGCATTACCAAGACTGTACACAGCATTACCAGTTGGAATAATGTTGCCAACTTCTGTGATGTCACCCGAGAAGGTTGCATTGCCTAGTGTAGCATCGTGGTTGTCGCCATCGATGATCAGTGTGCTGTCACTGCCAAACACGCTACCATATAGGTTGCCTGTAAAGTTCTCTCCAGTATAGTTGATGTTTCGTGCAGTAACATTACCTGCTGTGGTAATATCACCTGAACTGTTGATACCTGCTGTACCAATATACAGTCCTCGCGGACGATTAGATGAGGTACCAATATATCTGGTGTTATGGCTGTCTGTTATTAAATCGTTGCTGAATACAACCTGTCCTGTGCCGTTTGGTGCAAGTATAATATTTGCATTTGTTACGGTGGTTGTAATGGTTGTGTTGGAAATTTGAACATTGGAACCAACTGGACCTGATGTCCATATGTTACTAAAGTTATTGTTGACTTTGGTAAACGCGGCGCGGAGATCATCTCCTGTTCCATCGTTTGGATTGTCGCCTACATCAATTAGCAGTTGGTCAGCCATTTAAAATAAATCCTTGTTAAATTATATTTATCACAAACTTAAATTGCAAAAGTTTGCAACCTTAACAAGAAGTTACAATAATCTCAATGACTTGTTGGCCTTCACCGCAACTTTCAAGTGCTTTACCTAGCATGGCACCAGGACGCCAGTCATCTGCACCCAAAACAGTTGCGTGTCCTGCAACATAAGAAGTGCATAAGATGTCTCCCTTGTTTACAGGCCCAATTACTTTGCATGGTACCCGTCCTGCAAGAGCAACTGGCAAACTATCTGGTTCGAGACTGTTCATTAAATATGCTGGATTAGTAGATATTACACCTGCTACATGGGTTGATGCATAATCTGTGCTTTGTGTAATTTCTTTTTCACCGTCAAGCACTACAACAGTGCCAGGCTCGTAATCCGCATCTGTGGTATAATTTTCTGCCAAGTCAGCGTATTGTGCTGATGTTGCTTCACCAACAAAATTACCAGTGACTGTGAGATTTCCTGCTGTTGCGTTAAAACTTAGTTTACCATCACTTACTGTAGCAGTTTGATTACTACCAGCGGCTGATACCATTACTGGATAATATGTTCCACTGTCTGAATCTGTGGCATTAATTGTTGTGCTTGGACCTGCTGTACCTTGAGTGCCTTGAGCACCATCAGTTGGTCCTTGCACACCCTGTGTTCCGTCTGTGCCTTGTGTGCCGTCAGTACCCTGTATACCGGTAATACCTTGGATGCCTTGTGTACCTTGAGCACCGGTTGTACCTTGTGTTCCATCTGTGCCTTGGGTACCAGTTGTGCCTTGAGTACCTGTATCCCCTTTGTCGCCTGTGCGAGCAAAGGTAATAATTAATTCTTCACCATTTGTAAATGAACTTGCTGGTCCGCTTACATAACTACATGTTACAGCATAGTAACCAGTATCTGCGGTTGCTGCACTAATTGTAAATAATGCATAGTCATTTGCATCCAATTTGTTGCTTACACGGAAGTGTCCTTTAATTGAACTGGTGCTATCGTCAATAGTTCTTAAGAAGCCGGTGATATCAGTGCCGCTTTGGTCTGTATCATCTATAAACAGTGCTATAGCACTTTGAATGTTAGCGGCGCTAAATTTAAGTTCGCCGGCTCCTGGATCGCTGTCTTCGGTGTCTGTGTCAAAATCATAAGCAAAAGTTGCGCCACCAAAGTTACCTTCAGCACCTTGTGTACCAGTGGTTCCTTGAGATCCTGTGATTCCTTGAATACCTTGTGTACCTTGTGTGCCTGTAGCACCCTGTGTGCCAGTTATACCCTGTGTACCTTGTGTACCCTGGGCTCCTGTTGTGCCTTGGGCACCTGTTGTGCCTTGTGTTCCGTCAGTGCCTTGTGTTCCGCCGTTACCTTGTTTACCTTGAATACCCTGTGTACCTTGTGTGCCTTGTGTACCAGTTGTGCCTTGTGTACCAGTTGTACCTTGTGTACCAGTTGTACCTTGTGTGCCATCTGTGCCTTGTGTTCCGTCACGGCCTTGTGTACCTGTTGTAC
>Ga0222718_10004950_pt1 | contig 10917 bp, 19 predicted proteins | sample C33_27DmetaG_FD_165045 | JGI IMG/M metagenome (GOLD analysis project Ga0222718, IMG submission 165045) | Estuarine water microbial communities from San Francisco Bay, California, United States - C33_27D | ecosystem: Environmental > Aquatic > Marine > Unclassified | place: USA: California... | reverse complement strand
GAATGCCTTGAGGCTCGCGCCTGTGTCTGCAAGGCGCAGCTCACCTTTGGCACGGGTGTCAAGCTCCCGCTGCAGAATGGCAGGAGGGTGGTGCAGCCATCTGCGGTTGTCATCCAGCAGGGCAGTGGCACTCTCTGCCCTCAAACTCACCAAGGCGAAGAGGGCAGCAGTAGGGGTGCTCATCCACTGCTGATGCAGCACCATCTTGCAGGCTGTAGTAGCTGCCACCTGCCTTGCCTTGATGCAGATGATGCGGTTGTGCCCTCGAGCTACTGCCCGAAATATCTTCTGCTGCATGGGCAGCGGGTGGAAAGGTATCTCCCGCTTGCTGTCTTTGTCCTGGACTCTGTGAAGCTGGCAGAACCTCGAGGGGTCACCCAGCAGGCCTGTGACCTTGGGGTGCAGCTCGGGTGGGATGCTTGGCGGTATGTAGATGCTCATGGTGTCCTCTCACCTACAGCCTACCACTCTCCCACCAAGCTCAACACATTGCGCAGCTCCTGCACATCAGGTGTGTCTGTGCTCTTTTCTGCCCGCTGCTGCGCTGCCTGCTTGCTCCACTCCAACACTCTCCAGGCTGCATCCATCTGCGCCTTGTTTGGAGTCCTGGAGCCCTGCAGGGTGCCCTCAATGCAGCTGATGGCCTCAGGCGCAAGCTGAGCCACTGCCTCAAGCAGCTGCTCTTCTGTCATCGGTTTCCGGGTCATAGGTATATCTCCAGAGTGAGGGGTATCTCTTGACCTGCCAACCCTGCACACCTCTAAAGGCCCATGAATAGCCTAAAGTGCAGGGTGTGCAGGGTTTAGAGAGATTTCTTCTCTTAGTGTAATTCTACCTTCTGAGGCTTGAGCAGAAAAGTGCTCTCAGGCTGCACACCCTGCACTCTGTGCATGAATAGCGCGTCTTGAGGTGTGCAGGGTTGACAGGTCCACACTTACAAGCTGTGACAGAGCTATGACCGAACTGTGACAGAATGGACCTATGGTACCCTTGCACCCGTTGGTACCACGGGGTAGTATGGCTCCACCTTCCCGCTGGTTGGTGTGCATCAACCCTTTGGGGCGCAGAGCGCCCCCATACGGCTTCACTGTGGAAAGTATGCCGGCATGCCAACCAGCACCCCTTCTGTCTGCCCACTGGGGGCTACCCACCCTCGAGCTGCCCCCAGTGTGGCAGGCACTTCTACCCCAAGAGAGAGAGCACCATGAGTCCCAAAGTCCGTGAACACATTGAAGCAGCTGCAGGGGCTGTCATCATCTTTGCTGGCATCTACTTCGCTATGTGCCTGTGAGGTCTTCAATGGAACCAAGCGCAGATATCTACACTGACCTCATCCACCACCTGCAGAAGATTGAGCAGTCTGCTGCCCGATTGACTCAGGATGCTGACCACATGAAAGGTGAGCAGCTGTCTACCCGCATTGAGCAGCATGAGCGTGCTGTGGTCTTTGCGGTCATTCAGATGACAGATGCCATCCAGCGCCTTGCACAGGAGAACGGACAATGAGCCTCAATGCAGAATACCGCCCCAGACTTAGCCCTGAGCTGACCACTGCCTTGCGCACGGCTGCAGCACTCGCAGGCCTGACTGTGCCTGACTACCTTGAGCAGGTTGTCACTCCCTTTGTCCGCACAGACCTGCAGCGCAGGATTGAGCGCAACCACCTGAAGCAGGTAGCAGAGGTGACCAATGGCTGAGTGGCTTGAGGTAGCTGCCCGCTTGACTGCTGAGCAGATTGACAGCCCTGCAGTGGGTGGGTGTCTGCTTGACCTGCTGGGGCGCGAAAGGTGGCGCGTGCGGTCTACTGTCGAGGGCTACAGCTTCCTGCAGCGTACCGGCTGCAAGCATGGCTGGGAGTGGGTGCCAGTGGAAACGCTGGGGCAGGCCTGCATGGGAGCAGCAGCAGCAATGGGTTGGACTGTGGAGAGTGCAGCATGAGCGCCGACGAAACCCGAAAGAGCCTGCAGCTGCTGCGCCGTGTTCGGTCCCTGCTCGAGCTGTCCGGTTTTGCCAATGCTGCCCAGGCAGGCTTCCTGCTGCGCTTTGGCCTTTCCTCCATCGCAGACCTGCAGCAGCTCAAGGCTGAGATCGATGAGCTGCTTGCAGAGGTAGATGACCTGTGGGGTGAAGAGTGACCAAGCGCATACCGGTCCCCAGCAAGGCCCACTGCCTCGAGCTCCGCAGGCAGATGGTGGAGCAGGGCCACACCTATGAGGTCATCGCAGCGCAGGAGGGTGTGAGCAAGCGCACCATGCAGCAGTGGTTCAGCTACCACGGGCTTGACGGCCACATCAAGACACTGAGGCAGCAGCACAGGGAGCAGACCAAGCTCAAGGATGCCATGCTTGCTGTGATCGATGAGGTGCCTGATGCGAGTGATGCCCATGTGGTAGAGGTCATGCTTGGCAAAGGCATCCAGGTAGACAGCGCCAAGATCCGACACCTGCGAAACTGCTACGGTATTCCCGAATACAGGCAGCGCATACGGCAAGCCATCGAAGAGCTGCACACGGACTACCCAAGCCTCACCAAGTTTGAGGTGTGGGAGACACTGCGGGCAGATGGTTTCCGTGTGGGTATGAGCACCGTCTACCAGAACCTCAGGCGATTGAATGAACGCTCAGCATCCTGACACCCGTGTGCGGTCCGTGTGGCCCAATCCCCCTGAGGGTTGCTGCTATGTAGAGCAGTCCCTCAAGGGAGGGGACTACATCAGCACGGGCTTCTTCTTCCGCGGTCAAGTGGACAACAAAGGCAGGGGCAGGTCTGTAGAGAACTGCCAGGGGGTCACCTCCCTCTTCTTTGACCTGGACTTGCTGGGGCTTGTAGATGCTGCCCGGCTTGCTCGAGGGCAGAGCCTGCCTGACAAGGCTGCAGACCGCAAAGCCCACATGTACCACATCCCAGAAGAGCAGAGGCAGGCCTTCCTTGACCTGCTCCTGCAGGATGTAGGGGGCATCCTTGAGGCTGTAGTGGGTGAGCCCCCTACCCTCACCATCTGCAGCGGGTGGGGTTTCCACTTCCACTATGCAGTGCATGAGTCCATGAGGCAGGAGAAGGCTGCCCTGCAGGCCTTGCACGCTGCCATTGTGGATGAGGCCAATAAGCAGGCGAGTGAACTGGCGCAGACCTTCCACCCGCCATTGACCACCTATCACAAGGCCTTTGACCGGACACATGATGTAGGTGCAAGGCTTGCCCGTGCCCCGGGGAGCATGAACACCAAGTGTTCATGGCGCTTGCAGAATGTGGAGGTGATTGCAGCCTCACCCACTGTGCTCACCTCAGACTTGGTGGGGCGCTTGACTGCACAGCATGTGAAGCAGGGGCAGCTCACAGCCAATGACAAGGCAGCAGCAGCCCCCAGCCCTGTGCCCTCGAGGAAGCGCCCCAGGCAGTCACGGGCAGTGGATGTAGACTTCCGCAGTCAGCGCCTTGCAGACGGTAGAAGCTGGCAGCAGCTTGCAGATGCCCTGGCACCCGGGGAGCGCCTCAAGGTCATCTGCCCCTTTGGTGGAACCAGTGTGGGTAGTGGCTTCTTTCACAGGGAGGCAGATGGGCGGGTGCGCTACTACTCCGCACCACAGGCCTGCACCTATTGGAACTCTTACCGCCCCAGCTCCACACCCGGTTTGGCAGACCTGCAGCGCAACCCGCCCAAGAAGGATGGGAGTCCCGGGGCTATCCTCAACACCATCACCAACCTGCACACCATGCTCACCCATGATGCAGCATTCTCGCTTTGGTTCGATGAGTTTCGGCAATGTGAGATGGATGGCCATGAGGTCATTGATGATGGGGTGTGGGTGCGAGTGGTCACCCACATGGAGCAGGCCTACCAATGGAATTGGCGACTGGGCAAGGATATGCTCTTTGCTGCTGTGGAATATGTCTGCAGGCAGTCTGCCCGCAATCCTGTGCAGGCCTATGTGAAGCAGCTGCAGTGGGATGGATGCCCGCGCATTGACCGTTGGCTGCTCGAGGTCTGCCACACAGATGACCTGCCCATCTACAGGGCCTATGCAAGCAAGTGGGTCATTGGCCTCATGGCTCGCTTGTTTTCGCCCGGCTGTCAGCTGCACACATGCATGCTGCTCACAGGCCCACAGGGCTGGGGCAAGTCAACCGTGTGGAGGGAGTGGGCGAACTGGCCCGGGGTAGCAGACCTCTACTCAGACACCCGTTTCAACATCCGTGACAAGGATGCCTACCTGCAGCTGTATTCTGCTCTCATCTTTGAAGATGCGGAAATGGCAGGCTCATCCACTGCGGACCAAGAAACCCGCAAGGCCTTCCTCACTTCTGCTGTAGACCGGTTCCGGCCTCCCTTTGGCAGGAAGGTCAGGTCATACCGTCGGCACACGGTCATCACGATGACGAGCAATGAGCAGGATGTGCTCAGGGACCGCACAGGCAGCCGGCGCTACTGGGTGGTGCCTTGTCAGGGCAGGTCTGCAGGCCTTGAGTGGCTGCGCAAGTATCGTGACCAGCTGCTTGCAGAGGCCTACACCTACTACACCCAGGGCGCAGAATGGTGGCTCAATGCAGAAGAGTCAGCCATGCAGCGCAAGGCCAATGGTGACTTCCAATACCTGGACTGGTTCAGCCAATGCGCTGCGACTGCTTGGGAGGCCAACAAAGGAGGCAAGCGCAACCGCTTCACTGTGGGTGAGTTTGCCAGCGCAATCGATCGCAACCTCAGCCCCCAGCGCTTTGGCCTGTCACTGTCTTCTGCCCTGCACTCCGCTGGTTTCAAGCGTCAGCGGAGTGGCGGAGCAACCTACTACTACAAGCCCGGTGAGTCTCAAGGTGCTGACACCGGTATGCTCGCCATCAAGCACCTGACCCGTTCTGACTATGAGCAGAAGTTCCAATGAGAGAGGAAACGCCAATGTTCTGTATGTTTTCGTTCACTGATGACCGCAAAGAGCTTGCAGCTGCACTCGTGAAGGCACAGACCCACATGGGTGCTGCAGTCAAAGACTCAAAGAACCCGCACTTCCGCAGCAGCTATGCCAGCCTTGCAGCCGTCATTCATGCTGTGGTGCCTGTGCTCAATGAGCAGGGCATTGCTGTCCTGCAGATGCCCCACGAAGATGGGCAGGTGGTGCAGCTCACCACAGTCCTGCTGCACACAAGTGGGCAGATGATTTCTTCTACTGTGGGCACACCCATGGGAAAGAAGCAGGATGCCCAGGCAGTGGGCAGCGCCATCACCTACCTGCGCCGCTACAGCCTGCAAAGCATCATGGGCCTGCCCGTGGAAGATGATGACGGTAATGCTGCCAGCCGCCGGACTGTCACCACCTCGAGTGCTGCCCGCACAGTCCCCAGCTCAGCACACAGTTGGGCGGAAAAGTTGGAGCAGGTACTCAATGACAATGGCCTGACCGTCAAGGACTTCAATGTGTGGGCAGAAGTAGCGCACCGCCCCAAGCTGGGAGGCCTGAGCCCTGACAAGGCGCGCATGGCCTGTGCATGGATTGAGACGGGCAACGGAGCAGAGGTCATCAAGGAAACCATCACCAACCCTGTCAAGTGAGAGAGAGGACACCATGAGCAGACAACCTGAGCAGACCAATGTACCCACAGAAGAGGAAGTGGTAGACCTGCTGGATGTGAGCAGCTGCCAGCTCAAGACCGGTGAGATTGCTGAGCACTTTGGGGTTGAGTCAGGCAGCAAGGGGTTTGACCAGCTCCGCACACTGCTGAGGCTCCTGACAGAGCAGGGAGTCATTGCCTGCCAGCAGAAGCGCCCGGGCAGCCCTCGCTACTATTGGAGCCTCAAGGTACTGATCAAGCAGGCGCAGAAGGCGCAGCAGCCCCAGCAGCCTGAGCAGGTGCCCTTGCCTGTAGCTGAGCCCAAGCCCCAGCCCCAGCTGCTTACTGAGCGCGCTGAGTATCGTGACCTGGCAGACAAGGTAGACCGTCTGCGCAGGGCCTACGATGAGTCAGCGTTTCTGACTCGAGTGCTGCAGGCTCAGTACAATGAGGCTGCTGTGCAGCTGCAGGCGCTCAAGGCTGACTACCTCAAGGAAGTAGGCCTGTGAGCATCTACATCGGCATAGACCCCGGACCTCAGACCTGTGGTGTTGTGGTCTATGCTGATGGGGCAGCACAGCTTGCCCGCCCAAGGGCCACACTGGATGAGTGCAAGCTGCTGCTCTATGAGCTGGCAGCAGACTCCCCCACTGTGGTGCTTGAGCACACCCACCCCGGCCCACCCAGCTGGTCTGTTATTCACACCACGGTCATGCTCGGCAGACTGTGGGAGGCAGCAGAGGCCGTGGGCCTGACTGTGTGGACCGTTCACAGACGAGAAGTCAAGAAGCTGCTTGGGGGCAGTGACACTATCATCAGGCGGTCAATCATTGGCCGTCATGGGCTTGACCCCTCGAGATATCACCACACCCATGACACCCCACTGCAGGGGGTCACTTCCCATGCATGGCAAGCACTTGCTGCTGTGCTCACCCACAAAGAGAGAGAGGACAATGGGACTGCCACAACCTGAGGAAACCGCCACTTGGAGTGATGCGGACTACTTCGCCTACGATGCCGTGAATGCCAGCGCCATCAAGCAATTTGCCAAGTCACCCAAGGCCTATGGGCACTATCTGCGCAACCCACCCGCAACGACCTCAAGCATGACACTGGGGTCAGCCATCCACTGCCTGACCTTTGAGGCAGGCGCCTTTGAGGACCGCTATGCCGTGTGGAATGAGGGCAGCCGTCGCACCAAGGCCTACAAGGAGTGGAGTCAGCAGCATGAGGGCAAGGAGCTGCTGACTGCAGATGAGCATGAGACTGCCCTGAGCGTTGCCACTGCTGCCAGCAATCACCCGCTGCTCAAGCAGCTCATTGGGCACCCGGGCACCCAGCTTGAGCGCGCCCTGGTGTGGTTTGGCTTCTTTGGCATCTGCAAGGCAAAGATTGACCTGCTGCACTACAGTGAAGAGCATGGCCTCATCATTCTTGACCTCAAGTCTACCAGCAGTGAGCTGGATGAGCACAGCATCACCCACACTATTGGCAAGTACAAAGTGCACCTGCAGCTGCACCACTACTTTGAGGCAGCCTGCAGCTACTACCGCCTGCCCACCAACACCACACCTGCCAAGCTCATTGCCCTCTATGCTCGCACCTCTGCCCCCTATGAGGTGTCAGCCTTTGAGCTGGGTGAGCAGACCAAGCAGGAGGTCAGCGACTACTACCAAGACCTTGCAGATGTGTATGACTTCTGCATGGCCTCGGGCCATTGGCCCGGGCAACCTGAGCAGCGCACCATTGAGGTGCCTACCTACTACTCCCAGCGCAAGTGAGGACACTATGGGAACTGCATCCATCACCCTTGTCGGCACCCTGATTGCGGACCCTGAAACCCGCAAAACCGGAAAGGGCACCACCATCTGCACTTTCAAGCTGCCCACCCATGAGGGATGGGGAGACAATCAAGTCACTACATGGTGGCGCTGCACCTTGTTTGGCAAACAAGCTGAGCAGGCAGCAGACAAGCTCAAGCAGGGCAGCAATGTGGTTGTCATGGGTGAGCCCAAGCTCACTGAGTGGCAGGGCAGAGACGGTGATACCCGCTACTCGGCAGAGGTCATCTGCCAGGCATGGCGCTATGGCCCCAAGTCTGCTGCAGGTGACAGCCGGTCTGCAGGTCGCAGCAAGGGACGGGGCAAGCCCGTCTACTCAAGCGACTACGCCGCAGATGAGGCAAGCCTTGAGGACCTGCCCTTCTGAGTCAGTCAGGGAGCTGGTCAAGTGCTTCCTTGGCACCTGCCCGAATGTCTGCCCGTGCATCGATGATGAGGTCGACTACATACCCAATGGCCACATCACTGATGCGTTCCCAGATGAGGGACTTGGGCTCAATCAGGGCATCAAGGGCCTTGACCAGCTCTTCACGGCCACCTGCGATAAGCAGGCGACCCACAAGGCGCTTACGGTTTCCGTTCATGCTTCCTCCACATAGCGTGTGACCTTCTGATACTTGCCCCCGGGCAGGTGTCGCAGGGTCTGCCCTCGAGGTTCCCCGCTGACCTGCAGGCCTACATGACAGTGGCCACCGGTCTGCGGGTAGCTGATGACTTGATCCCAGGGGTCACCTGCTTCTGCAGCATCCTCAATGATGACCTGGGCAAGCTCATCAGCACTCAGCCCCACAGCATCCACATCAGCAGCAAGCCCGTAGCAGTGGCGGCTTGTGGAGCTGCCCCCAATGGCTGCATTGTGCTCCGGGGAGCGGTAGCCTGAGGTGATGCGAAGAGGCTGCCCCAAGCGGTCCCTGAGGCGCTGCAAGCGAGGGGCAAGCAGCTCCCTGATGTTGCGCTCAACCTTGGGGGGCAGATGCTGCATACCCGCGCTGCAGCGGGCAAACTCCACAAGGGAAAAGTTGGCGGTGAGGTCACCCATGATGTGCTCCTACTTGGCTGCTTCCAACCGGTCACTCACCCGCTCAATGGCCTCAAGGATGGCGTTGTGCTCATTGGCATGCTGGGTAGCCAGCCGGTCATACCTGTCACCCATCTTGACAATGTGAGCCATGTGGGCTGCTACTGCGTTCTCATGGCGCTGGTTGGCTCGCTCAAGCTCATCCATGTGGCGGTCTACAGCAATCTTGCCCATGGGCACCAGGTGGCCTACCGCAATCTTGTAGGCCCCAGCAATGATGATGAGCAGGCAGATGACCGCAGACCCGGGGCCTGCGAGGTACGGCAGAAGAGCATCAAAGGTCATACATCACCCCTCTACAATCTTGCTGACAGGCTTGTCAGACCACAGCTTGCAGCTCCAGTATCGCGCCTTGGTAGGTGGTCCGGCATCACTGCAGTTGTGGCGGTCCCTGAAAGCCTTGCGCCGCTTGGGACTGTCCCGCTTGATTTCCATGTCAGGATCGCCAAAGCGCACAGTGTACTTCTTGCCATTGTGGGTGCCTGTGGCCACAAACTTCTTGCGACCGTAGCCAGGCTCACCCTTCTTGATGCGACGCACAGGCATCACAGCCCCTCATGCTTTCTCAGCGCATCAAGCACTGCCCGGGCAATGCGGCGAGAGTCGGCGGCAAGGGGAGAAGTAGAAGATGACGGGTCGTAAAGAGCCAACCAGTCTTGCACTTCCGCTCTGGGAATAAGTACCGACACCTGGACTGCATCAAGGTCGATGTGAGTACCGTCTGTGTCTTCCGTGGTGGTGCCCACATTGGAGACGGCGGAGTAGTCAATGTGAACCGAAGGCATCAGAACGCTCCTGAATCAACTGTGTGAGCGATGTACTGCAAGCCAAAGAAACACTGGTTTCCAGCCGTAATAACCGTAGTGTTCGTCTTGATGCCGATGCCTACGACAAGGTAGATATTGCCGTCCGTCGCAGTCGGACTGTCGGTAAACCGCTGGTTCGCACTGGACGGCCGCGTTCCGCCCGTCCCTGTCCGCAGGCTCATCATCGCCGCCATACCGATGAAGTCGTTGCCTCTCATTGAGGTAACGCGCTGCGTTTCTTGCCGCGCATCAGAGGTAATCAGGAAGGAGTTACCCACACAAGTCCCCTGCTCCAGACCGTTTGCTGCGCTCCAACACGAGCCGAGCAACTGCAATCCCGCAACCGCGCTATTGGTGGTAGAGGTCGGTTCCGTTGTCGTCGCGAAGAAGTTTCGCTGTACGAAGTCCGATACGGTGGTGCCCGGCTGGTTGATGAACTCAACATTCAGCCAATCCGCAGAGGTCACCTGCGTCCCTGAGACTGTCAGCAGCTTGTACCACCTTGCGCCCCTGAACACTGAGCCTGCACCCGGATTGTAGTCGCTGCTGCTCCCCCCATCATTCATAGTGACAGTGTGCTGCCCTGTTAGTGAGTCGTAGGTGACGGTGTTGACCTGTGCGTCGGGGTCGTAGAGCGTCCAAGTCCCATCTGTCAGGTTTACTCGGGTGGGCTGAACACTCAACAATCCGGTGCTATCCACTGCCTCAGTAAAAGACACCTGAGAGACTGCCCCACCCTTAGTGGCTGTGACAGTGACCTCATAAGCCAGCCCAGATGCCCCACCTGCTGCTGCTGTATATGAGGGAGTGGTAGAGGCATTGTCATTGACAATGACGCTACTGCCATCAGTCGAGAGAGTCACAGTAGTGAGCAGGGTGGCCCCATCAGGGTTGCTGATGGAGAAGGCCCGGGCACCACTGGTGATAGTATATGCCGCCTTGTTGGCGCGCCCTGTGACAGTCAGGGCAGGAGGGGTAGCCCCACCCGGGGCAGCTCCACCACTTGCACCTGTGGAGGGGTCAAAGCATGGGGCAATGGGCATGCTACTCCCTCCAAGTGATGCAGGACTGCGCGAGGGTGGGCACAGTTGCAGCGTTGTCCACCTTCACAAAGAGGTACAAGGAACCGTTGCCCGGGGCAGACAGGATTTGGAACAGGGGCAGCTGCACACTGAAAGCTACACACTGGGAGGTAGTGGTAGTCAGGCCTGCCACAAGGTCTGCCTCAGTGTCAGGTACAAGGGTGTAGTCACCCGCTGCATCTGCGCAGATGCGCATGGTGAGCTTGGTGGCACTGGGTGCGCCCCCTGCAGTCAGACGGATGTGCACACCCTCAACAATGCCCCGGAAGTTGACCGCACGCTTGCTGTCAGGCAGGCCTGCAGTGAGGTCATGCTCATGCACAGCTGTGAGCGTGAAGGCTGTGCCAACGGTCTGAGCGCCTGTCTGCAAAGAGTCATGCAGGAAGTTGGTGATGCGTGTGGGCATTATCTCTCCTCATTCACGGACTAAGATGCAGTCACCATATCACTGGGCTGCACCCATTACCTCTGCAATCTGCCCCACTTGTCTGCGCCTGACCTCTTCTGCATCCCCTATGGGTGCTCTCTCGAGCAGCAGACCTGCAGCAGACTGGGCAGCGGTCTTGGGT
>Ga0222718_10004948_pt1 | contig 10922 bp, 20 predicted proteins | sample C33_27DmetaG_FD_165045 | JGI IMG/M metagenome (GOLD analysis project Ga0222718, IMG submission 165045) | Estuarine water microbial communities from San Francisco Bay, California, United States - C33_27D | ecosystem: Environmental > Aquatic > Marine > Unclassified | place: USA: California... | reverse complement strand
AACGCAGAATGGTTTAGTTCAGATTTACAAGAGCAACAAATTTCAGAACAGTTTGGAGCTTCAAAATTTAGATTAACATTAGCTATCTCAACTGAGAAAAAAGTTCAGATTACATTAGATTCAGGAACAACATGGGTTTACTTGAACGAAGCAAACGCATTGAAAGCCGATTCTCTCTATATGTTTGATATTGGTGTAAGAAGTGGAGATAACTTCAATATGCGTTGTGACGAAGCAAGCGGAACAACAATCAGAATTTGTAGAGTTTCAGAAGTTTCAATGGAAGGATAAATTTATGGCAGATTATCCGCCACAGAAATATTCTAGAGCTGGCGGTAAATTATACAAAAACGTCAGAGGTGGGGGAGCTTCCTTAACATTACAATCTGGAGCAATTTGGGGAATTAATTCAGACCAAACTATTGATACTTTTGCAACTTATACGTCAGCTGGGGGTGGTCTTGGAAGTTGGACAAATTCTGGAAATCCAAATCTACAGATAGATGTTTCATCTGACAATATCAAATGTAATAAATCAACATCAGGAAGTAATATCAATATACAATTTTCAATTCCTGCAAATACAATTCCTAATGATTCAAATTTTACACTTCGTTTCAAGCATTGGGGATCTCATAGTTATGCTTCATCAGGATCTAATCCTAATGACGCTTCATATCAGTTGTATGTTCAAAACTCATCAGCAACTAATAGAATTGGATTCATTTGGGAACACGTTCCGTGGCAGGGTGGGGGAGTTGGCGGTGTTTTAGCTTCTGTAAAAAGTTCGGGTGGTAATACAGGAAGAAGCGCTATAAATGCAACTCCGACAAGTGGGAATTTTTGGTTTGAAATTGACAAACAAGATAGCGTCTTTACTCTAAAGATGTATCCTAACAACTCGTATTCAGGAACACCAACTTATTCTCATACAATTAACAATACTCATGTAAGCGGATTAACAGGTTTAGATAGAATAGTTATTCAAGATAATAGTTGGAACGGTTACGGAGCATGGACTACAAACTTTGATGATTTTGAATTAATTGCTATGATGTAAAATCTTATCCCAAGTCTTAAGCCATTTTTTCCTATATTTTTCCATCATAGGAAGATAGTAGAATTTATCCGAAACTGTGCCTGCTCTACCTTGCATAAAATCAGCAAGCTTAGGCTCTAAGGATTGATTTACTGTGTAATTGACTTCACGGAGAAATCGTAATTCAAATCCTAATTTTTTACTTGATAAAAATTTGTAAATTCCAGAACGTGAACTTTTAACAATTTTTTCTTTTTTCATATCATGAAAATGAGGGTGGCAAAATACCGCATTAGCACGTTTATTTTTTCCATCATCAGAGTGAAACCATAATTCCATAGTTTTACCATTACAGTAATTATCATGATTATTCCAAGCTTGAACAGACTCGAAAGTTCTAAGTCCTGTTAATAATTGGAAAAAAGCAAAGTTGCGATAATTATCATTTTCAACTTTGTTAAGAGAATCAACAATTTTATCAAGTGGAAATTCCTTAGCTCGCTGATAATTTCTTTTAGAATCATAATGAGTTTTCCATGAGAGTCCTTTTGTTGTTGTCCATGATTTCCATTTTTCATAAAGAATAGTTTCCTCTTTCAAATCAATGTATTTCACAAGATTGGCAATAGAGGACATAATGTCTTTTTTCTTTCTACTGTTAGGATAAGTAATTAGCTCAAAGTCAAATCCAAGATGAGCGAATTTTTGAGCATAATCAATCATTTGTTTTGAGTAGTGAGGATTGAGTTTCTTAGTTGAAAGATAATTTCTGTAAATATGCCAATCCATTTCAGCAAGTTTCGTTCTGTAAAATTCTCTAACAAGTGGAAAGTCTGACTTGAGTGAAGCGAACTTGTCTGATGAATTGTCATTATTCGGGATTGTTGCGAAGTTTGGTCTAGAGTTTATTTCTTGCATTGTGCGAATTCCCGCACATTTGAATTAATGATAAATCTCGAACAGAAATTTCGATTATCAGTCGAACGCTCTAGCCAAGCTGAGCTACGAGCCCATAGGAAAACGTTCGATTTTCGTTCAATAATAACCATGTGCGATTTTTATCAAGTAAAATTACTATTTATGCGTTAGACTTCAAATTCAAAGATCAAGAATTTTTTACAGAAATAACTAATGTAAAATGTGTTAATATATAACAAGCAATTTTAACAAATAAAATTGGTATGGAACGCTCTCATTGAATTGGTTATTCACATTTTCAATTTAGTTAGACTTTCCATGCCATTGAAATTTTATCAATTAAAATTTCTAAGTAATCTTTATTTAATTTTGTAATTTTATTTTCTTCGTGAATAACCAAAACAAAAATTCAATGAGTTGCAAAATCTCGCAAGCCGTAATGGAGAACGAGTAAATTGGGTTCTAAAATGAACGCCAAGTTTGACGGAAAATGCTACAAATGTAGTAAGACTTGGAAAAAAGATGATCCAATATTCTATCAAAGAGAACCAAAAACAGTGTGCTCCGACAGAGAATGTTTCGAGAAGCATGGCGGAAAGATTTTCGAGAAATCTTTTGGCGGAAATTCTTTTGCAAAGAAATCAAGTCAAATAGATATTTCAAAAATTAATCTTCCAGACATGGACAAGATACAAACTCGAATGACACAAATTGCAGATGAAGAAACAATTCAATTCTTCTTCTTCAAAAAAAGAGTGCTGGAGCATGGCGGTTCAGAAATTGAAGCAGGAATGTTATGGAAAACTGCCTGCGACAGAACAAGATAATTCTCTTGAATTCTAAAAACATACAAAAAAGCATGACAGATGTTGAATCTGATTACAGATGTTTTGAATGTAATGGGAGAATGTGGGAAGTTGTTGGAGATATTTTCTTGCATAAAGAAGAAATTCACATCACTTCTCTTACTCATTTCTGTCCGAAATGTCGGGTGTCTTGGTATTTCAACCAAGACGCACAAAAATGGGAAAAGCTTCAAGGCGTTGACGAAGATAATACGCTGTTAAGATGAACGAGCAAGACCAAAGATACTTTGACAATATGTTCAAAGAATTGAAAGAAGAAATTACAACTCTCAAAAGAAGCAACGCCATTCTCTTAGAAAGAACAAAACCAAAAATCACAGATTACTAATGTTACCAAATCAGAAAGAAAGAAAGAATGAAAGCTTTCTTAATAATAATAATAACAGAACTGTGATTTCATCTAGAGTAAACATTGAGAATTATGATAGATTGAAGCTTGTTTTGTTAAGAGAAAAAAACAGTTTCCAAACTTGGCTAAATGATCAGATTTCTGATTATCTGAAAGTTCATGGCGACGGAAATCCTAATTTCACTCTTGACCAATTTGATTCTGAAACGTTTCAAGCTTGTCCTGCTTTCTTTAGATCAATGGACAAATGGACTGATTATCTGAAAAAAATCGTTCTAGATGAAAAGCGTTGGAATGAATTTGACACTCAGTTGAATTCTCTACTTGCTAGAGCAAACAAAATCTACAAACAATCTTGAATATCAAGAACCAAGTAGAAGCAACTAAGCGAGTTCAAAGCTTGCTTCATTTGCATGGAATTGAAACTACTGTTCAGAAAGTCAAAAAGAAAAACAACGAACAATATCATTTTGAATTGATTGAAAATGAGGGCTGTCAAGTTCATCACATCAAGTTTTCAAAAGAGCCATTCAGAAAATTACCTGATTTCTTTCCTAGTCAAACAGGACAAGGAGATTCAATAAATTCTGAATATGTTAACGGATTACTCGGAACGGATTTTGTCTACTTTGCACAACCGACGATAATTTACAGAGTGAGAGCCTTTGACGTAAAACAGGAAGAATTGACAAGATTGACTTCACAAGATGAAACAACTTACAGTTTTCCATTTAACAAAATGAAAGTATTCTGGAAAGATGAGTCAACTACACAATAAGAAACGCTCTAAGAATTCCCTGTCAGATGAATGGGAAACGCCTAGAAGTTTGTTTCAATATATCGTAAATGAAATAGATTTTGTGCCTGAACTTGACGTTTGTGCTGAATATGGAAATAACAAATGTTTCAAATTTTTCTCCAAAGAAGAAGATGGACTTTCGCATGAATGGAAGCATTGGAATGTTTGGTGTAATCCGCCTCATTCTCAGACAGGTAAATGGGTAAAGTACGCAAATGAACAATGGCAAAGAAATAACATCAGTATCGTAATGTTAATTCCTGCTAACACTATGGGTTCAATCTACTTTCACAAATACATTCAGAATTATGTAATAACGACGAAGCTTGTAAGATATTTTCCTTTACTTGGCAGAATTAGATTTTTACAAAATGGAAAAGAATCAAAACACAAGTCTAGAAATTCCTACATTGTTGTAGTTTTTAACAAACGAAAATGAAGTGCAAAACCTGTGACTTTAGAGCAAGAAGAACTTCCAGAGCTAAATGTTGGCAATTATTTAACCAATGCGGAAACTGTGCATTTCGTGATCACCCCGAAGCATTTGAAAGAACTGTTTGCAAAACTAGAATTCCAAAACAATATTCTATTGCCTGTTCAAAATGTGGAAATAAAACAGCAACATTAAGACTCTATGTCAATAAAGGACTGAGCAAGATTGGAGCTTCATATTGTTTTCAATGCAAAATTATGAAAATAACTGATAATCAAATTAAAATTGAATAATCATGAATGTTCAGGCTTATGCCATAAATCTAGCTACATGAAAAAACATAATGTTAGACATTCTGACAAAGGTTCATGGTATATGGGATATTTTCGTTGCAGACATTGTGAAGTCTATATCAAAGATGGAATAACTAATTGCTTTTGTTGTAAAAGACGTTTAGCGATTAGACCAAGAAACGCAAAATCCAGACGAATGTTAGTTGAGAAATTGAACATCAAACGATATGAGGTGTAAGCTTTGTGGAAAAACAGTACGTTCCCAAAACAAAGCTCATTGTTGGAAAAAAATGAATTGTTCAAAATGTCACTACTTGGGAGTTTGGCGACCATTATCAAAAAGAAATGACTGTTAATTGTCAAGATAAGTGTCACGACTTTATCGTTGAAGATTTTATTCATGGAGAATCAAGATACTTGAAAAACAATCGTTGTACTGTTTGTGCAGTTTACTTATCAAAAAAACACTATGGAATCTATTGTCCTTGTTGTAGTACAGTAACAAGAAAATCTCCAAGATACATCAGAAACAGAAAAGTTCCAAGAATATGATGGAAAGAAAAGAAATCGCTTTCAAATATTTTGGCGGTAAATGTTTTATTTGTGAACGCTCCTTCGGAAAATTTTTTCAATTCCATCACTTACGTTACTACAAAGACGAGAAAGTTTTCTCAGACTTTAGACAACAGAAGGATTATTGGAAATATGTTTCAGAGAAAATCATTGAAGAACCTAAGAGATTTATGCTTCTTTGCAGAGTTTGTCATTCAAGAATAGACAAGCAGAGGGGGGGAATTAAGCGAATGAAGACGGATAAAGTGATTCGTCTGTTTGTTGCTGTTCTTCTTTCTAAAAATGTTAATCCAAAAGACATTGTTCCTTTGTTTCTAATGTACTCCAACAAATACAGAAGATGAAGAAGAATCTAACAAACAAAATGATTGACCATTCTGTAAGTGGTAAAAACAAAGAAGATCTTATTCATAATGCACTAAAAGAATATGGATTCCAAGTTTTTCGAGAAGTAAAAGTTTCAAATGGAAAGTTTGACCAAAAATACAAACAACGTTCTGTTGACATAAAATACCAATATGGAAAGATGGAGCGATATTTGGAATCTGATGGCAAAGTTCACGGAAATTTAGAAAATCCAACTGAATCTACTTTGAAAAGAAATACTGATTTTGAAAAAGCAAAAATGCAATACATGATCATTAATCACGAATCTATCAGAGAACTTCGTAAAATTATGGAATTGAAAAACGTAAGTGTTGAGGAATTGACAAAATTTCTTGTTGTTTATAACGCTTGGCAGGAATATTCTAAACATTTGGCAAAAGTTGAAGCAGGAGAATTTTTTATCTAATGTCTTGGATTCCGATTAAAAAAGAAGATTACGCAAGGGAGCGACCAACTGAAAAGAAAAAGAATCAGAAAGTCTATTCCAAAAAAGTAAAACTTCCGACAAACATGAGAACCAAGAGAATAAAATGTTCACTTTGCAAAGAACAAGCTGTTCAAACCGTTAAGATTTCTGATTTAGAAACAAGAAAACTTTGCAAAGAACATCTAGATGATTGGAATCGTGAAAAGTTCACTTATTCTGTAAAATTTGTAAAAGCTTCCGAATTATGACAAACTGCAACTCCTGTGGAATACTAATTGAATTTGTTGAAAATGGTTTCAAACCTGATGGAAAAACAAAATGGAAAGTTCTTAACGCTGAAACAAAACAAGTTCACAAATGTCCTAATTGGAAAAGAAAAGATAACACAGACGATCCTTTTCGAGCTTCGGGCAAAGAAAATTTAGCGAAGAATAAAGGCGTTCAGTGTTGTATTTGTAAAAAATTCACAGAGGGGTATTGTTGGCACAGGATTTGAAATTTTATCAAGTAAAATGGAAAAGCATAAGCGGAAAAACCTTAACAGTAATAGTTGAAGAAAACAAGCTTGCTAATTATGTAGAAGTTTTTCAAATTAAAGGAATTACAGTTTCAATTTTACCTAATTTTTAATATTAATCGTATCAAATTGTACTAATTTTTAGTTAATTTTTTTGATTTATTTATTAAATAAAAAGTAAAGATTTGTGATCTTGTTTGATCCTATTTTTTTACAAAATATTTATTAAATAAAATTTTTTTATATTTTTCGTGAATAACCAATTTGAAGCTGTGGATCTTTTCCGCAGTACACTACGCACAATGATTCAGACAAAAGACTCGTCTGATTCCGTTAATACGGTTGAGCAAGAGCAAATCACAAAAAAAGGAAAAATGGTTAATGGAAAGTTTATCACTTTTCAAGAAATTGACCAACAACGACACGAAATGAAAAAGCTAGCTATGCAGTTAGTTTCAGACGCAAGAAAAGTTGATGTTGAGGGAAAAAAATCTTTTAAACATAACGGAAACTTTGACGGAGTTTTCAAAAGCAATTCTGAAAAAGAGTTGAATAAAAAATTGAATGGCGACGATATGGGAGCTTCTATCACAAAATTGATGGTAGAAGATAAAGTCAAAATCAATTATCCAATGGCAACTGAAAAAGAATTGAAATCTTTTGAAGAAACAGGTTCTTTCGGAAGATTCGACTTACTAAGATAGAGTTGGAACTTATACCACAAACAAACGAAGTAAACTCATTTCCTGAATTCGGAATTGAGTCGTCACTTTTGAAAATTAATGACGAATTGACAAGTCAGCAATTAATCACAAAGTACGGAAAGTTTGTCGCAAGTTTGGACAACAAATATCACATTTTGCCAAACGAGCAAGTAATGTCACAAATGGAAGAAATCGGAAAAAGAGTCGGACTTGTTCCGCTAGAAGTTGCTCCAAGAGATTGGTTCGTTATACAACCTGATAACTCAACTCTAGGATATAGAAACAAGTACAATGCAATTACAAAAGTTGCTTCAATCCTTGTAAGTCCTGAACCGATAATAATGCCTGACGGAAAAGAAATCAAACTTGGTTTGACTGTTAAGAATTCTATTGACGGTCAATGGTCGTTTAGTGCTTCAACATTCACGTTTCGCACAATTTGTCAGAACATGATGTTCCACATATCAAGACAAAGATTTAGCGACGTTGGAGATTACTTGTCATTGAAAACAGACGTAACTCCTGAGCAATTAAAACAACATCAAGTCTTGCAAACTTCTCAAGCATACAAAAGACACACAATCAGTTTAGATGTTGAAGAAGTTGCCAAAAGTTTGCAACAAGTCTATGACGAGGGCAAAGGTTACTTGCAAAGATACAAAGAACTTTCACAGTTGAAAATGACAAAGAAGCTTGGTATTCAAATCGCAAACAAACTTCCTAGATGGACAACAGACCATGAACCTGTCAAAGAATGGCTCGATATTGATCCTAAAGCAGGAATCAAAGTTGATGAATCTGCAAATATGTGGACTTGCTTCAACAGTATCACAGAAGCATTAACTCACAAAGGTAAAAACTTCAACACGACTTTAAGTGCATTTGCACAAACAGACAAACTCTTTTTCTCATAATGAGTCAAGTCAAAGTCAAGAAGCTTCCAACATTGGAGCAAGAAGAATTCAGACAATGTGGAAATTGTATTCACAAAAAAGTCTGTACTATCTATGAGGGAGCTTATCTAATGCAAGCAAAATGGGATAAGGAATTTGGCAACGAAATATCAGGCGAAGATATGGTTAATGATCCTGCCGAATTCTGTGAACACTTTGTTCCAATCATCAGAAAACATACAGACAGAGAATTAGTATGACCGAAGTAGAAGAAATCGTCAAACATACAATTCACGACACTTTGAAATCTATCATAAAATCTGTTAAAGAAAACGGTAGAGATTCAATTTCTCTTTCTGAATTGGAGCAAGTTGCAAAAACTTTCAGACGACATCAAGCATTGAAAAATTGACAACGTATAGAATTGAAAACGACGTTGATGAGAACGGATTTCTCAAACAAGAGCCTTGCAAAAAATGCGGAAAATATTTTTCGCTTAGAGGATTAAGAACTCATCACGCTTCTGTTCATCATGAATAAGAAAAAGATTTTCAGAATTCGTTTTGAAAGTGACGGTGTTTACCATGACAGATTCGTTCATGATCCTGAAACAGTTCAAAGATTAATTTCCAAAACTAGATTGAAAAAAGAACCTAAAATTACAATCTGGCATGGAACAATCAGCGAATTACACCCTGAAAACAGACATTTGTTATGATGACTGAACAAGAAACACGAGAAGATACACGTCAATTTACTGAAAAACTCAAACAACAAGTTTCATCAGAATCTTGGAATCAAGGTAAAAGAATCCGAGTCGAAATATCTATGACAGCAAAAGGTTTTTGTCAACCATCAGCAACAATCGAACTTCTAAATCAAGAGATTGTTACTGTAAAGAATCCGAACGACGTTGGAGATATTAAAAATCAAACAATCGCTCAGGCTCTTTATTCACTCTTTGACGATATAGAAATCGAATCAGAAAAAAGAAATATCAAAGTCGTCTGGAAAGCCTAAACTATCCCGATAAACTATCCCGCTTTTTTTGGGATAGTACAAAATTTTTTTGTACTGTTCATTTTTTACTTTTTAAAATTAAGTTATTCAAGCTAAATAGTTCTCATTACTTCCTTAACTAGGAAGTGGAAATGTGGACACGGACTTAACAGTTGACCAAATTATCAGCGAGGAAATTAAAGAATATCGTTTAATTCAAAGAAATAACACAGAAACCGTTTCATCATTAATCAAATCATCAGCAAAAAAATTAGCAGACTCAGGAGTTGTCGAACAAAATCAAATTTCCAGAATTTTAAAAGGTAGATTTAGTGATCATAAACGTTGGGTTGAGAAAGTTCTTCCAGATGAATACAAGCTTACAACTAAACCTAAACAAGAAGATGAACCTAAAACAGAGCTTCAAGAATTATTTTACTTATCAAAAGAACTTTACAAAGAAAAAGCAGAACTCTCAGGAAAATTATATCATTTGTTAAAACATGAAGCAGATTTTGAAGATAAAATTCAGTATAGAAAAGAAGCGATTGTTCGTTCTATTGAAGAAATTCAAGCAGAGTTTGCAGAAATTGAAGTCTTAAAGAAACAGATAGACAAAAGAGAATTGCTTCATTCATGGAATAAAGTAATTGTTAGAAAAATGGCTTTAGAAAATACCTTACATCATGTTTCTAGTAAATTCGACCAAAGTGCAAAATGGATAAAACACATCAATGAAGATAGTAAACTCACAAAATTATTAGATGAAATCAATTCATGTCCGAGCTGTGGGTGGGAAATATCCAAATGGTTTGATATTCAAAATGAGAGAATCAGACGTGGACTTCCTGTAATACAACCCAAAGGATATGGCAAAAAGTAGTAAATCAGTAGTCATATTCAGCGATATTCATGTAGGATCTAAAGTCGCTGTCTGTTCTGATTCTCCTGAAATAATTGATGGAGAAAATTACACACCTAACAAAGCTCAAAAAGCATTGAAAAAAGCATGGGATTTAGCAATTTCAGAAATATCTCAAAAACCTGATTTGTTAGTAATTAATGGAGAACCTATTGATGGAGCAAATCCAAAGAGTATGGGAGCAGGAGTTTGGAGCACAAATCTAGTTGACCAAATTAGAGATTTCAAAACTTTAACAAAACAAATTCCAACAAGTAAAAAATTAATTTTTGTCAGAGGATCAGGCTATCACGTTAATGTTGGCGGAGCTACAAATCTTGAAGAAATTGTTGCAGAAGAAATGAAAGCAGATAGGTATCGAGCTTATGGTGGTTCGGGGTTTACTGATTACGAATGTAATGTTGAAATGAATGGCAAGCTGTTTAACTTTACACATCATATCGGTTTTGCACAATGGGAAGCTTACAGAACAACCGCACTTGCTAGAGAATTAGTTAAACTACATTTTGAAAATACACGGAGAGGAACTCATACAGATATTGCAGTAAGAAGCCACGTTCATTATTATGTTGAAGTTAGATTCAAAAACACTTTAGGTTTCACAAGTCCAGCATGGAAATTTCCAGACGGATTCATGTATTCTAGGGGCATACCAACTTTGCCTGACGTTGGTTGTATGGAAGTTATTATCGAATCAAACGGAGAAATTATTGTTAAACCCCATATCATTGAAGTCGAATTCAAACCAAAGGTAATGCACGTATGAAAAAAATATCTGTCGAAGTTGAAGAACTTCTTAACCC
>Ga0222718_10004945_pt1 | contig 10927 bp, 9 predicted proteins | sample C33_27DmetaG_FD_165045 | JGI IMG/M metagenome (GOLD analysis project Ga0222718, IMG submission 165045) | Estuarine water microbial communities from San Francisco Bay, California, United States - C33_27D | ecosystem: Environmental > Aquatic > Marine > Unclassified | place: USA: California... | reverse complement strand
AAGGTGACCCGCTTCTTCGCTGTGCCTCCAATGGTGCTCGGTCTGTCGCAGGCCCCGATCGTTGATGACTACGACCTCTCGTCGGTCAAGCAGGTCTTCTCAGGCGCAGCGCCGCTCACCGTCGAGCTACAGGAGGCTTGCGCAGCCCGGATCAACTGCGAGGTCGTCCAGGGTTTCGGCATGACCGAACTGAGTCCTGTTACCCACTGCACGCCTGAGGGTCGCAACAAGTCTGGTACGAGCGGTGTTGCGGTGAGCAACGTCGAGAGCCGCATCGTCGATCCCGAAACCGGCGAGGATCAGCCTGTCGGTGAACGCGGCGAATTGTGGGTCCGGGGCCCAATGGTGATGAAGGGCTATCTGAACAACGAGCAGGCCACTGTCGACACGATCGATGCCGACGGGTGGCTCCACACCGGTGACGTAGCCATCGTCGATGAGGACGGCTACTTCTCGATCGTTGATCGCATCAAGGAGCTCATCAAATACAACGGCTTCCAGGTGCCACCGGCCGAACTCGAGGGCCTGATCGTCACCCATCCGAAGGTGCTCGACGTCGCCGTTGTCGGTGTACCCGACGATGCCGCGGGCGAATTACCGAAGGCCTTTGTGCAAGTCGCCCCAGGTGAAGACCTCACGCTCGAGGAACTGCAGGAGTTCGTCGGTGAGCACCTCGTCTCCTACAAGCAGATCCGGTTGCTGGAGATCATCGATGCCATCCCGAAGAGCGCCTCGGGCAAGATCTTGCGCCGCGAACTGCGCGATCGTTAGCCGATCGTGGGTGTGCATCCAGGCTGTCCGAGCATCGTTTAGCCATCGGTGAACTTCTACCCTTCGCTCCATGCCTGAGTCCGTACTCTCTGAACTCGTTGTCGAACGAGGGTTCCTTGTCGTGGACGGCGCCACAGGAACCCAGCTCATGGCGGCCGGCCTCGAGCCTGGCGATGCGCCGGAGCGCCTAAACCTCGATCGTCCCGAGGTCGTGCATGGGCTCCACGAGTCCTACGTCAATGTCGGATCCGACATCGTCTTGACCAACACCTTCGGTGGAAGCAGATACCGGCTCAAGCTCCACAAGCTCGACGACCGCGTCGTCGAGCTCAATTGCGAGGCTGCCCGCAACGCCCGCCACGTCGTCGATCAGCTCCCGCGTCGCGTCCTGGTGGCTGGTTCGATCGGCCCAACCGGCGAACTCATCGCCCCGCTCGGCTCACTCCAAGCGGTCGACGCAGCCGCGGCCTTTGCTGAGCAGGCCCGTGGTCTCAGTGAGGGCGGTGTCGATCTGCTCTGGATCGAAACGATGTCGTCGATCGATGAGATCGAGGCGGCTGTCGAAGGTGTCCGCTCCGTTTCTGAGCTGCCGATCGCCGTCACGCTCAGCTTCGACACGGCGGGCCGCACGATGATGGGGGTGACAGGGGCCCAGGCAGCATCCCGCCTCCTCGAACTCGAGGTGGCTGCGTTCGGTGCGAATTGCGGCAACAACCTGGCTGATACCGAAGCTGCGCTCGCTGAGATGCTCGAGGTTGCCGGCGACACGCCGGTGATCTGCAAGGCCAATGCCGGCATTCCACACTGGCACGGCACCGAACTCGTCTATTCCGGGTCACCCGACGTGATGGGTGCCCATGCGAACCGGGTGCGCAGCGCCGGGGTGTCCATCATCGGGGGCTGCTGCGGCAACGACCCCTCACACCTTGCCGTGATGCGCGGTGTCCTTGACGGCACGCTGCCGGTGCCCGAAGTTGACTTCACGCCGGCCGAGCGAGCACCCACCGGTGCCCGGCGTCGATCCCGGCGCAGCAACTGAGTTGTTGCATCGGGTGCGCTGGCCCGGCCACGCTTCGGGATGCCTTCACCTCAGCTGTCGCTGACACTTGCCACCTTCGCAGCCGACGATCCGCAAGACTGGTCGCATCTGATCGATCGCGCGGTAGCAGCCGACCGGGCGGGGCTCGATCGGCTCGCACTCTCTGATCATGTTGCCTTCGGCACAGATCTCTCGGCGTATGCCGATCCGGCCAAGGGTGGGGTCGATGGTGGTCGCCAACCGACCGGCCCTGATGGTCTGTGGCTCGAGCCGTTAACTGTCGTGTCCCATCTGACGGGGGTGACCCGTCGCGTCCGGTTCGCTACGAACGTGCTTCTCGCTGCGTTGAGGCGTCCGGTCGTCCTCGCAAAGGCCGTAGCCACGATCGATGTACTCTCGGGCTCTCGACTCGATCTCGGTGTTGGTGTCGGCTGGCAGGCCGCCGAGTACGAGGCAGCGGGACTGTCGTTTTCTTCGCGTGGCGCCCAACTCGATCACACGCTCGCTGTCTGCCAGGAACTCTGGGCCAATGACGAGGCATCGTTCGACGACGATCGGGTGACCTTCGCCAAGATCCATCAACAGCCCAAACCAGCGGGTGGGGGAGTGCCCATCTGGGTGAGCGGCACCGTCAACCGGCGAGCCATGACGCGTCTCGCCCGCTTTGGATCAGGCTGGATCCCTTGGGGGCCTGACGCTGCTGATCTCGGTTCATCGATTCCACGAATGCGTGTCGCTGTAGCAGAGGCCGGCGGCGACGCAACCGGCCTCGACGTGGTCGGTTCGCTGCCGACCCGCTTCGACGGGTCTGGCGCAATCGACGTCGCCGCGACGATGCACCCGGTCCCTCGACTGGCTGAGGTCGGCGTCACCGACTTCAGGAGCAACGCTCGATTCACGTCATACGGCGAGGAGTTGATCGACCAGATCGGCTCACTGGTGGCGGCTTTTCGAGCGGCGAGCGCTTGACCTACCAGCTGTCAATCATCGGGCGGCCTTTTCGATTCACCTCGGGGGCGGCCACCAAGACCTGCACGACCCGCCGTCGGGTGTCGGCCGGGTCGATGACGTCGTCGATCTCGTTGTGCGCAGCGGCGTTGAGCGCCTTGGAGTTTTCGTACATCCGGGCCACCAGCTCGTCGTATCGATTCGCGCGTTGGGTGGGGTCATCGATGGCGTCGAGCTCGCGACGAGCACCGTGCTTCACCGCTCCCTCGATGCCCATGCCGCTCACTTCGCCGGTTGGCCATGCCACAGCAAGCAATGCAGCGTGCATTGAACCTGCAGTCATTGCCATTGCGCCGAGTCCTACGGCCTTGCGAAGGATCACGGTGACGAACGGGACGTTGAGGCTGGCGCCGACCACGAACATGCGTCCAAAGTGCCGAACCTGCGCAGTTTCTTCGGCAGCGGGCCCGACCATGAAACCCGGCGTGTCACAGAGTGAAACGATCGGCAGCCCGTGGGCGTCGCACAGCTGCATGAAGCGTGCGCCCTTGTCGGCTGCGTCCGAGTCGATCGCACCACCAAGATGAGCAGGATCGTTCGCCATGATTCCCACGGGACGACCCTCGAGTCGAGCCAGAGCGGTGACGATCGAACGGCCCCATGCCGGGCGCAATTCGAGTACTGAGTCGACATCAGCGAGAGTGTGGATCGCGTCGCGGACCTCGTAGACCCGCTTCCGGTTTTCGGGGACGATGTCGCGCATGGCGTCCTGGTTGGGGGCGTCCCAGTGCTCGAGTCGTCCCTGAAAGTAACTGAGGTACTGCTTGGTCAGTTCGACGGCGTGGGCTTCGTCGTCAGCTGCGAGATCAACGACCCCGTTGGCAATGTGAACGTCGATCGGGCCGATGTCCTCGGGCTGGAACGTGCCCAGACCCCCGCCCTCGATCATCGCAGGGCCAGCCATGCCGAGGTTGACATCGGGCGTGGCGATGATCACGTCGCACACGCCTGCCAGCGCTGCGTTGCCGGCGAAACAGCGACCGCTGACGATCGCCACGGTCGGTACGTGTCCGCTCAGCTTTGCGATCCAGGCGAACGTGTTGAGCTGAAGCCCGGCCAGGAACGGCGTGTCGGTGTCGCCCGGGCGTCCTCCGCCACCCTCGGCAAAAAGAATCAACGGAACCTCGAGTTGATGAGCGACCGAAAGGAGTCGGTCCTTCTTTTCATGACCCCGAAAGCCTTGCGTTCCCGCGAGGACGGTGTAGTCGTACGACATCACGGCGACGTGGGCCCTGGATTCGCCAACCAGATCGGCGTTCACCGTTGCCAACCCCCCGACGATGCCGTCGCCAGGCGTGTTGGCGATGAGATCCTCGACGTTGCGGCGACCTTTCTGGGCGGCGTACATGAAACTCCCGTACTCCTGGAAGCTGCCCTCGTCGACGAGGTCGGCGAGGTTCTCGCGAGCGGTTCGTCTTCCACGCGCGTGGACCTTGGCGACCGCCTCCGGTCGTGCATCGTCGTTGAGAAGGTTCCGGCGTGCCCGCAGCTCAGCGAGGTCGGCACGATCGGCTGCGACAGGAGCGGCGTCGTTGGGTGATTCGGTGACGGCTTTGCCGGGGGTGAGTATGGCGATCACCGTTCCCGCCTTCAGTACTTGGCCGGGCTCAACCCGCATCTCGGTTACGACACCGGCTTCGGGTGCTCGAACGAGGTGCTCGATCTTCATCATCTCGACGATCGCCATAACCGTGTCGGTTGCCACTGGCGTCCCGGCATTGACCGCAACGTCGACCACGGTGCAATCCGTCGGTACCGAGATCTCGACTGTCATGGCTGGAGATTCTCGCGAAGCCAACGTCTGCCGCCTAATCCAGTACCTCTTCAGCATTCACCACCGGCATTGAGATGCTCTAGCGTCGAGTGAAACCAGGAGGTCCGACGTGAGCAACAACCGACGTGACGCCATCCGGATGACCGGCGACGAACTCGTCGAGTTTTTGGGAGCTCAGAAGAGCTTGCAGGTCGGGACACTCAGCCAGGACGGAAGTATCCACCTGTCGACGCTTTGGTTCGCAATGGTCGACGGCAAGATCGTGTTCGAGACGTACACGAAGAGCCAGAAGGTTCTCAATCTGCGACGCGATCCCCGCATCACGGTGCTGGCTGAGGACGGCCTCGTGTATGAGCAGCTTCGAGGTGTGATGATCAAGGGCACAGCCACCCTCGTCGATGATCCTGCCGCAGTTCACCCGCTCGCACTCGAGGTGCTGACCCGCAACCAGCCCGAGATTCCGCTCGAACTCTTGGAGCAGGCTGCAGAGCACATGGCATCGAAGCGGACTGCAGTGATTGTCGAGCCGATCAACACAATTAGCTGGGACCACACGAAGTTGTAGTGGCTAACCGAGTCGCAGGGTCTCGAGGGGCTCAAGTCGGGCGGCCTTGACGCTTGGATAGAGGCCGGCGAATACGCTGGTGCCGAGCGCTGCTCCGACGCCGATCAGGTAGAGCGTCGGCACGCCGAGGTAGTGCGACGGCAGCGCGACGCCAAAAAGGTCGAGTTCTGGAGCGAGTACGTAGACCCAGCCTGCGATTCGGCTGGCGAAGACCACGATGCCAACGCCGAACAGGGCGCCAAGGAGGCCGCCCATCAGGCCGACCGCGACCGACTCGAGCAGGAACTGCCAGGCAAGAAGTGATCGGTGGTGTCCAAGCGCTCGGCGGATACCGATCTCGGAAGAACGCTGTATCACCGAGATCGACATCACGTTTGCAATACCGACACCACCCACGATCAGCGCTAGCAGCCCCATTGCGGCAACGATGATCTGAAGGGTGCTGTCGGCGGCCGCTTCGGCTTCGAGTGCATCGCTCAGGATCGTGGTTGCAGTTGCCCCACTGTCACCGAGGTTGATAGCGGTGCCCATGATCTCCGCTGTGAGTTGGGTCTCGCCCGGGTTGGACCGCACGTAGACGGTGTCGGGCTCGAGTCCGACGGCGAAGTCCCGGTCGGCGGTCGTGGCCGGGATGATCACCGCATTGTCAAAAACTGAATCGAGTGGATAGCTCTCCACGACACCGACGATGCCGTAGTCGATGCCGTTGAGACGGATCGTGCGCTGTCCGATCCGGAATCCGAACTCGTCTGCGAGGCCGATGCCGACCACGGCGGACCGTGCCGCAGTTTGCTGATCGAAATCGTTGAGCCAACGTCCGGTCACGAGGTCGACCTGCATCACCTCGAGAAAGTGCTCGTCAGCAGTCAGGACCGGGGTCGGGAAGGCGGTGTAGTAGTTCTCGGCCGCCTCGTATGGCGAGGTGATTACTCCAGAAACCGTCTTGGTTGCCGTGGCCCCTTCGACCGTGGCCAACTTGGCGACGCGCTCGACGACATTTTCTGGGTACGCCGGTTCTGAACCAAACGAACCTGATGCTTCGCCCCGAATGAGGTTGTCGCCCAGCGCGGCAAGGGTTGCCTGGAGGTCACCCTTCGCCGACTCGGTGAGGCCGACTGCTGCAACGATTGCGCTGACACCGATGATCGGTCCGAGCATGATCAGGAGTGTGCGACTCCAGCGGGCGGTGAGGCCGCTGACGGCGACGCCGACGAGATCACGGATACTCCTCACGACGTTCCCAGCGTTCCGCCGAACGACGAGATGACTTGGCCGCCGCTCAGGCGCTCGTCGGCAACGATCTTGCCGTCTCGCATCGACACCCGCCGGTCTGCAGAAGCAGCAACAGCCGGGTCGTGGGTGACGATGGCGATTGCACGCGAACCATCGTTGAGCTTGCGGAAGATTTCCATGACATTCGCAGCGTTCGTGCTGTCGAGGGCCCCGGTGGGCTCATCGGCGAGGAGCAACTGCGGTTCGGTCACGATCGCGCGGGCGATCGCACAGCGTTGTTGCTCTCCGCCCGACAGTTGCACCGGGCGGTGCTCGTGGCGGGGGGCCAAGCCGACGGCATCGAGCGCGGTCATCGCCTTTTCGCGACGTTGGCGAGTGGTGAGTCCTCGGTAGAGGAGCGCGGTCTCGACGTTTCGACGGGCGTCGAGGTGAGGGATCAGGTGGAACTGCTGGAAGATGAACCCGACTACGTCGCCGCGAAGCGCTGACCGGATCCCGTCTGACAGGTCGCTCACCGACGTACCCGTGACCTCGAGGGTGCCCAGCGACGGGAGGTCGAGGAGGCCCAACAAGCCGAGCATCGTCGACTTGCCGGAGCCCGACGGGCCAACGATCGAGATGAACTCGCCCGTCTCGATCGTGAGCGACACCTCATCGAGCGCGTGGACCTTTACCTCCTCGCCATAAATGCGGGAGACGTTCGTAAGGCGCAGGAGCGGGGCGTCGGTCATCCGCCGGTGACATCCACCACGATCTTCTCGCCACCGGCGAGGCCTCGGACGACTTCGGTGAAGGAACCCTCTTGAATGCCGGTCTCGATGATGACCTCAGTCTGTACCCCGGTGTCGAGGTCGATCACCCGAATGACCGTCTCGCCCGTTGCGTTCTGGTAGATCGCCGCTCGTGGAACAACGATCGCGTCGACCCGTTCATCGAGCACGACCTCGATTCTCACCGTCGCTCCTTCGACTGCGAACAGTTCGCCGTCGGCTTCGACCACCCCTTCGTAGCGTTCGGTTCCGGTGTCAGTGATGGTCGCGGCGTCGTCAAGTTCAGTGATGGTGCCAGTGACGTTCTGATCGCCAGCCTCGATTTCGACCGTCACGGCTTGGCCGAGCACCAACTTCGACCGGTCGCTTGGGCTCGCGATCAGATTGATCGTGAACTCCGGCTCCGTGAGGTTCAGCAGCGTCTGGCCGAGCTGCACGGTCTGTCCCTCGTCGACAAAGACGGTGCCGACCCGAGCTGGCCAATCGGCGATGATCATGTCGCTGGGAACGAAGAAGACGTCGTCGTCGATCGTGTTGATGACGAGGTCAACCTCGGTTCGGCCCGCCGGGAACGTGACCGTGCCGGTGAGGACCTGGAAGTCGACGCCCATCGTGGCGGTACCTCCGACCTGATAGTCGACTGAGATATCACGGCTTGGCGCCTCGTCGGCGCGAATGGTGACCACCACGGCACCCCCTTCGGGCACAGTGATTTCGCTCCCGACGATGGTGAGTTCGGGATCGTCCTCGTCTTGGATGGTGATGGTTGCGGTAGTCGGGTCGGCAGTCGAGTACTCGTCGCCGAGTGCGGGCTTCAGCTGGAAGACGAGGTTCTCGCTCGGTTCGATTCGATCGTCTTGGAGCGTCGGAATCCTCACCGTGATCTCGATTTCGCCGGCGGGGAAGACGATGCTCGTGTCGTCGTCTTGGTCGGGGTAGTCCTCGCCCTCCTGGGCAGAGCCAATCAGCGTGAAGCGAACCTCCGCATCGCGGCTGAGTTCGTCGTCGGCGGTGATCGTGAAGATGGCGTCCTCGCCCTCCTCGACCTGTTCGTCTCTGTCGTCGACCATCACGGACAAGACTGGGATCCGGCTCGGCGTCGAATCGACGATGGTGACCGCCATGGTATTGATTGGGGCGATGCTGTAGTTGGTGCCAGCGGCGTTGTCGGGAGCGATAGAGACCGTCCAGATTTCATCGTCTTCGTCGAGGTCGTCGGCGAGAACCTCGAGGGAGAGGGTGAATGAGGTCTCACCTGCCGGCCAAAGAATCGGGGTGTCTTCCAATGCCTCGTTGAGGTAGTCGACGTCGACGTCTGGGTCTGAAATGTCTTCGCTGCTGCCACCGGTTGCGTCACCACCAAAAATCAGGTTGACCTGGGTATCGGCGTCGGGGGCCGGGTTGGCCGTCAGGGTAATGTCGAGCGTGTTGCCCTCGGCCACGGTGTCCTCGGCGAGCGCGACCCCGATCGCAGGGCGCGATGTTTGCGCCGGCACGACGGCCATTGCGGTGCTTGGCAGATTGCCGTCAGCTGCCCCAGACAGATCGCTCGGCACGGATGGGCCGATTCGAATCGCCTTCGAGTCCTTGTTCCCGACCGTGTACCCGTTCCCGTTCGTCAAGGTGATGACGATCGTCTCTTCGGGTTCGGGCGTGGCCCCGCCGTAGCCGTAGTCGACCTGCCACTGCCGGAGCGCCCGGCGCGTGTCCTCGGTGTAGAGACCGTCGACGAGGCCCGGGTCGTATCCTGCGCTGTCGAGAATCTGTTCAAGTTGGAAGACGTCGGGGCCATCGGATCCGACGTCGAGCGTTCGATAAAACGAGAATTCGCCGTTTGCGGCGACTGCCGGGCGGCCGTCCAGAGCGAAGATGACGTCTCCGGCTGCAATCTCGTCGCCATCTTCGGTTGCGACCTGGCTTACGCGACCGTTGAACGGCGAGTTGATCGACTGGAGTTCGTCGCGGCGGAGTTCGCCGTTGAGTGTGAGCTCGTCACGCAGCGTTTGACGTCCGACCGTGTCGACGAGCAGTTCGATCTCGCTGCTCGGGTCGGCGTCCTCGTCACTGGTCCACTGCCAGACCATCACGAGCCCGGCGATGATGATAACGAGGATGAATATCCCCATCGTCTGAGCGCGAGTGAGTCGTCCCATGGTCACGAGTCCTCGTTTGCGGCGACTTCGTCCTGGCACGCCGCGACATCGTCGGAGTCGATCAGCTGCTCACCGGCTGGCGGTTCCCATTCACTGGTCTGAGCGAGGCTGAAGAGTAACCCGGTGTCGTCCGGAATCGGATCCGGAATAAACCAGCCACGCCCGATCATGCAGTCGCGAAACAGCAGGAAGCTTCGATTCTGGGTTTCGATCTCTTCGGGCGTGAGGTCAGCTTGTGCGGCTTGTGCGGCAGCAATTTTGTTCTGGATGTCGCTGCGGGTCGCACACCGGATCAACGAATCGATGTAGGGCTGCTGATTTTGCGGCGCGTCAGCGCCAAGGCTTGCATCGGGTGCTCCAATGAAGTCGATGCCCTCAGCGGTCATGCAGCTCTGGAAGACCTCTACTGCTGCGAACAGATCCTCTTGGGGTGAGGCAACGTCGGCCTGGGGGAGGGTCGTCGCGGTCGGCTGCTCGTCGTCGCTATCGCTTTCATCCGAGCCCTGGTCATCGCCGTCATCGGAGCCCACACTGGTGCCGTCCGCTGGTTCGTTCGCGGTGACATCGGTCCCGTCGACCGTGTCGACGCTGATGTCGCGAATGATGACCGCACCCGCCCCGGCTTCGTCAGAATCGCCACCTCCGCACGCTGCGACAAACAACGAGATCGCGAGTATGGCGATCACGACGCGCACAGGAATTCGACCCTCACTTCTCTCGCAGACGTGGGGGAAGGCCGTCGTGCGCGGCCCAGTTTTTCTTCTGGGGTTGGGCGAGCTCGAAGGGCGATTGATGTTGGTTCGGGTCATGGAAGTCCTCGGAGGAAAGGTTCAGTGGCTAAGAGTGGTTCGTGCCGTGTTCAGGCGGTGGAGTAGGTCCGGTCGGGTTTGCTCGGTCGATACCGCGATCAAGGTCAGCGCAACCGCATGCGCGGCCTCGGCGCGGGGGTAGGCAGGATCGGGCGGCGGATCTGCTGAGACCCATTGGGCGATACGCACGATGAGTTGGCTCATCAGCGACTCAACGAGGAGTTGTGCGCTAGTGACCGGCTCGAGGTCTCCGCACTCAGTGGCTTCGAGTATCGCAAGACCGGTCGCCATGCCGTACCGGCGCAGTGGCCCCGCGTCCGAAGCGAACAACACTGGTCCGAGTCCTTCGGCATAGATCGAGCGGATGAGGCTTGTTGGGGCGGTGACCCGAGCGATGCAGTGATCGGCGATCTGGAAGCAACGCTCGATGGGTTCACCGCTGAGGGCGGCTAACTCGGATTCGATTGCCTCGCCGGCCCGTTCCCAGATGGCGACGAGTACGTCATCTCGGCCCCCGATGAGGTTGTAGACGGTTGGCACACTGACACCGGCGACGTCGGAGAGGGCGCGCATGGTGAGCGCGCTGACGTCTCCTTTGCTGACCAGGTTGGCGGCAGCGTCGACGATGCGTTCGCGGCGTTCGTTCATGCCGCGTTCGCGGATCGTTGTCGGCACGACCTTTAACACGTAAAGATAATTGCACGTGTTCAATCAACGTTCAAGGACCGTTGGCCGCAAGGTCAAACAGCGCTTCGATCGCTAGGCCGGTCGCAGTCGAGGGCCACGGGTCGGCTCCGTCGGCAGT
>Ga0222718_10004940_pt1 | contig 10934 bp, 10 predicted proteins | sample C33_27DmetaG_FD_165045 | JGI IMG/M metagenome (GOLD analysis project Ga0222718, IMG submission 165045) | Estuarine water microbial communities from San Francisco Bay, California, United States - C33_27D | ecosystem: Environmental > Aquatic > Marine > Unclassified | place: USA: California... | reverse complement strand
GCTCCATTTCTTGTAAATCTCCACGAGACATTTGAAGTTACTCCGATTAACCTTTTTTAATCTATATTTATTTATAAATTGTATATTTCAATAACTTATCAAAGATTGTTCAAAAAGTTATTGAACAAATCAAGTTTCTTCTCATCAAGTTGACCTTGAGTTACAAGAGTATTGATCTGCTTGTAAGTTTTCTTGGCAGCTTGTTCTCTGAGAATACCACCATCCCAAACCCACTCTTTTCCTTCCATAATACCTTCAACGAAAGCATCAGGTGCAGAAGGATCAGCAACGATATCAGCAGCAGTTGCCAGCATGAAATCGTCACCTACAATGTTGATTCCATCTCTGGATTGTTTGAGTGATCCAATACCTCTACTAGAAACTCCAAGCTTAACTCCCTCCCCGATGAGTGACTTAGCAATGTTACCCATTGGTGTTGACAAGATTTTTGCTTTACCAATGAAGTTATTTCCGTCTTCTTTTAGTGAGATAATTTTGTGGCTAACACGATCCAAGTTCACAGTAGGACCATCTGGATGTCCGAGTTCCCCAAGAGCTCTACCAGAATTGATATGATTTTCTGTGTATCTTTGGACTTCTCTTCTGAGACCTTCCATTTGATACATTCTACCATTACGATTGCAGATGTTACCCTGAAGGAAAATACCCTCAATGTACATATGTTTTTTACCGCCCTTCTCTTCGACGATAAAATCAACGGACTCGATTTCTTCTCTGATAAGTTTCATTTTTCTGTTCAGGAATCTTGTACTTGTTGGATGTATACTTTGCCAGTGCCAGATTCAGTTTTGACTGCCACTTTGATTGACTTTCTCAATTCGGCATAAGGTGCAGTTAATGCTGATGGATTTCCGCTACTTGAATCGTGGTCAATTGTTGCTCTTGTATTAAAATATCCACCTCTGTCTGAGGTAGTATTTACATCGATAACAATCTTATGAGAAAAATCAAATGCAGATTGACCGTTAACAGTAAGAGAGACTGCATCTCCTACAGCAAATGGACATCCAGTTCCTTCTGGGAAATCAACAATGGTTGTAGAACCAGTTGTAATACCAACTACTCTTTGTGACGCAATTGGACCAATAGTGATCGTTTCATTTTCACTAGTCGAAACATAATAATTTTCATTAGTTGCTGTTGGATTAGTACCAATTGCAACATAAACCCCAACGGTTTCTGCAACTACTCTAAGAGCATCAGATTGTTGTAAAATTGGGGAAGTCTGTACAGAAGAAGTACTACTAGTACCTATTACAGTATTAATACCAACTGGTTTAAGAGCAGCCATTATTTTTCAATAGTTCTATAATACTTATTTATTATTCTTCAGTATCGTCTTCATATGAGATTTCGTCCTCAATCTCTTCTTCTGCACTTTCCTCTGGTCCATCAAAAATTGATGCTGCTACGTTAGGTCTGATCGCTTCAATTTTTTCTGCACTTTTTGCAAAAAGAATATCTTTAATTTTATCACTAATTTGTGATGAAGACTCGTCTGGAGTGACGAGCATGTCCATAAGTTCGTCCATAAAAATAATGTAACTACAGTCTTTATTTAGATTTCACCACCTGGAGGATTACTGACACCAGGTGCTTCAGGATCTTTTGGTGAAACTGGAGCCTGAATTGCATCAGTTGGGCCAGTTGGTTCTTGTGGAATTCCAGCGTCCATTGGTGCACCAGTCATAGGATCTACCATTGCATTAGGATCAGGAATAACACCATTTTCAATTTCATTTTCAATCAGTGTATCCTGTTCGATAATCTCTTCATCAGTTTGTCTCAGGATATTTCTTCTTACATAATCTTGAGAATAATATTTACCAACATAAGGTTCCGCAAGAGCAGCAAGATTGAGTCTTTCAGTCGTAAGTTCTGCGTCCTTGAGTTCTGCAAAATGATTGTCATAAAGGAAGTCATACTGAATATGATCAGACATGTAGTCCCAATCTTCAGGAGTGACGATATTTTTCAATATGAGCTGAGTTCTCAACATATCACTGAACATTGAAGAGAATCTCTTTCTCATTCTACCAACAAACTTGGAGAACTTAATTTCATCTCTCAAGATTTCAGAAGAACGACCCATAGAGAAACCAGTGTCACCTTCAATTCTAGTTTCAGGAACATTTAATGCCCTGTAGAGTTTTCTCTGGAAGTAATTGATATCAGTAATTTCGCCGAGGTTTTGACCACCAGGAAGTGTAGTAATTTCAGTACCACGACCACCTTCTCTACGAGGTAACCAGAAGTCTTCCATCATAGACATAAACTTCTTATCATCACGCATCTCACCAGTATTTGCATCATAGACCATCTTGTTTCTATAACGCATCATGACATCACGTAAATATTGTTCTGCCTTTATCTTTGGAAGATTACCAACATCAATGTAAAAGATACGACGTTCTGGTGCTCTAGAAAGTCTATAGATGACAAGAGAATCCTCAATCATCATCAATTGGTTTAGAGGTTTAATTGCCTTATGTAACCAAGACAATGTAAGACCTTTATTTCTGTCAACCAAACCAGAGGTGCAATACGTGACAGAATCACGGGTCATTTTAATACCCTTCGTAGGATTACCTCCATAACCACTACGACTATTTGTACCATTATCTGGAGTATAGATAAAGAATTCTTCTACCTCAGGAAAGTTATACGCAAGACTATTGGTACTGTTGAAGGGATCTCTTGAAATTTGATTATTGTCTTTATTTTGTTTTTTTAACTTACGAACATACTTAATCTTAGACGAATCAATATATCTAAGTTCTTGAATACCATCTTGAGGATTCTTTTGGTCGATAACCTTATTGTAGTAGAGTCTTCCGTCAATATACCAGTTACGGAAAATCTCATGAGCTTTCTTGTCAAAATCAAGAAGTTCAAGAATGTATTTAAATTCTTCTCTAATTTTAGTCTTTATATTATCACTTGCGTTTAAATTAGACAATTCAATCTGGACTGGAGTATCATTTGTATCTGATACAATTGCTTCATTTACAATGTCTTCAATTGCACTATCACACTCTGGATAGAGTGCCATCTGCCTATATCTTCTAATTACATCTGTTTCATTTTTATATAAACCCTCAATATCTAAATTATAACTACCAAAAAATCCACTACTGGCGAAGTTCTCATTCCCATCAGCATTAGTTGGTGGGATTGGAGAAACTACACCAGGTGGATTTTTCTCATTATCTTCAATTGAAAAACCAAATAATCTGGCCATTATGATTAATACTAGACTGTCTTGTCTAGTTATTTATCACTCAATCAGAACTTCACCTGCGTTACTACCAGTAGACTCCAGTGAGTTACCAATAGTGAAGTACTGAACATCAAATGTTACATCGAATTCTTCGAGTGAATCACCACTTTCATAACTCAATGCAATCTCACCAATATTGGTTGGGAAGATATCATAGAACTTATAAGTTCTCAGAATTGCTGACTGACCACCTTCATTGGTAGTAGCAAATCTTTCAGCACCCCTTCCTAACTGTTGAACATATGCATCAGTCATGTAAGATGATGGATTGGTAACACCAGTCGCGTCATCCAGTTTACTGATAACATTTGCCCATCTCTCAAATGCTGTTCTGAGTTGGAAGTCCTCATCATTGATGATGGTAACTGTCCATGGATCAAACGTTCTATCACCAGCAACCTTCAGGTTTCTACCTCTAAAAGGAACCTGAAATGATGGTGTGTTTGAAGCAGGAAGGTTCGCAGCCTTACAAAGGAACTTAAATGTACCATTTTCTGACTGGTCACCACTTCCCCATGCATCAGAAATTGCTGATGGGAATGTAGGAATCGAGACTTCAAATAGATTGGGGCGGGCACCCCCACCCGCCAGTCTTGATTTAAATTGTGATAGGGTTTTTGTTTCTGCCATTGGTTAATCCTCCGTAGTTATTTAATGATCAAACAGTTCCAACTACTTCCTGGAAGTCAACACCAGTTCTGGTGGCAACAAACGTCAGGGTTATGAAGTTGATAGACTTGGTTGGTTTCAGGAAGATGTCAGCTCTGAACTCATTATTATCAATAACATTAGGAGTGTTATTTGTTTCATCACAAACAACAAGGAAGTCATAAAGACCTCTCTTTGCCTGAACATCACGGAGGTAAGGTTCAACGATGTTCACAAAATTAGCTCTTGTGTTTGCATCATTGAGTTCGAAGAGTTGTGAATTAGCAGCACCTTCAAGTGATTGTTCCACAGTAAGGAACAGTCTTCTTACGTTGATTCTATCAAACGCTGAAGCGTATGAGAGACCTGTCTTATCACCGAAGAGAACAATACCAGCACCTTTTTGGGTAATGATGGAATTGATTCTTGATGCATAAAGTTGATCTCTTTCATTCTTAGATGGATTGTATGCCATCTTGATTGCATTATTAAGAACACCTCTTTGGACACCAGCTGGTGAGAACCAAGGATATGCTTCAATACTTGTTCTGACCATCAAACCAGCAGTATCGCCATTGGTTGGGATATATCTAAACTGGTTATTGAATCTATCAAACGTGTACTTATAGCCAGTGTCAAATACAGCATAAGACGACGAACTGATTGGGCTATAATATTGAAGAACGTTTGAGGTTTGGGTGGCAGAATTGGTTACATTAACAACATTTGCTCTATGTGGAGAAATTGTTGCGATACAATCCTTTCTTGACTCGGCAAGAGAAATAATATAATTTGCCTTTGCTTGAGACTGATTTTCAAGCTCAAGACCAGGACCCATCAAAAGGTAATCAACTGAGATTTCATCTTTATTTGCAAAGTATGAATAACCAGTAACAAGATCCGAAAGATCTGCACCCATGCCACCTTGTGCACTATAGTCAACTCCACCTGTCAGAGTATAACTTACGTTACCCAATGAAGAGAATTTGATGTTTTGTGCACTTTGGCCCCAGAGACCCTCTGCATTTGTATATGGGGTAAAGTTTGTAGAAAAACCAGAAGCCACTGGAATTGTATTCCAATTAGTATCTTCAGCTTGTGATGGATTATATCCAACAAAGATGAACTTAGAGTTCTGTGCAATATAATCTTTGTAGTATGTTTTGGTTGGATTGTCAGCATCTGCTGTTGCGTCAGTTGCTTTGGAAAGTGACACAAACTTTTCAAGGATACTTCCTTGTACACCTGTTACTTCACCAGAGTCATCAACAACAACTACGTGAATACCATCGTTACTTCCATTTCTTTCTGTAACGTAATTATTAGAAACAGGTCTTGGTGCAACATTTCTCCAATACACTGTGGAGTTATCAAGTCCAAGAGTTTGGTCGTCATACCAATCTTTTACTGCACCACCAGTAACAGTACCTGAAGCCGTTCCTGAATTGTTTGTAATATTCAGAATATCAGATTCAACAAAGGAATTTGCGTTATTATACTGTTGGTAATTTACAGGAGTAACAGTGCCAGCAGTAGAAACAAGATTCTGATAAGTAACTCCAGTACCTACGGTTGTCATTGAAGCAGCAATACCAGCCGCAAGAGTAACTGAGGTTGAACCATAACCAGTGATTTCAATTGAACCACTACCAGGTGCTAAGAAATAGTTACCAGTAGCAATACCTGAAGTACTATTCACAAAGATTGTTGTGTCACCAACGTTTGCAACTGCAGAAGTTGTTGTTACACCAATTGTTTGATAGTCATCAATTCTTGGTCTGACTCTTTCCAGAACCTTTACTTCAATGGTACTGTTACCATTTTGAGCATCAGTATTAACACCAGTAATGATACCTTTCAAATTACCAGTGAAAGTGTTAACAGCTCCTGAACCAGGGATTGAAATCGCGTTTCTAGCCGTAGATACACCATAACCAACTACAAGATTTGATGCACCAGGATTTGTTGTTGCAATACTGATGATTTGATCAGACTTATTATCAATAGTACAAACTTTTAAGCTATTTGCCCATTGACCACCATTTCTTGATGACCAATAGAAACTTGTGTCGTTTCTATGGTTAAGTTCGTAATCATCAAAATTGTCGATACGAACAGTTGTTGATGCGGTCCCTACAGCAGCATTACTGTTGTTAAGACTATTACCACCAACTCTTACAACTTTAAGAATACCACCGTATGAAAGGAAAGAATTCGCTGTCATCCAGTACTCATATTGCCTATCAGTACCGATTGGCTTACCAAAAGTATCCAGGAATTGTTGTTGTGTTTCAATAGTGATTGGCTCATTGATTGGTCCAATTTGAAATGGCCCAGCAATAGCACCAATATTGTCAAGAACGTTCTCAGCTCTTCCAATAGTTAAGTCAACTTCCCTGACTAATACTCCTGGAGATAATTGAGGAGTAGCCATGTTTTTCTCTCTCCTTGGGTCTCAGTTTAACTAATAATATTTAGAAATTTGACTGTTTTGACAGGGTAAACACGACGAAAACTACCAATCAGGATACTCCCATTTTGATTTTGGACAATTATCTTTTTTCCTTTCTTTCACATGTTCAATAAAGCACTCTTTACAAATATAGGAATATGATGATGGGACTGCACCTCTATCCTTTCTTGTTCTATAAAAACTATCGACGAGGTTCTTAACTTCCCCACAACTTTTACACTTCCTATCCGTCAGAAAGAGATGATTAAGTTCTAGTTGCTCGTCTAGATCCATCAGTAATTAGTCCAAAGTTCCCATCCACCACCACTTGTACCATATTCATCATAAGGACTTGCTGTAGTCCATCTATCTCCTTGAGTATCAACGAATGTTCCTTCATCCATTCCATCATTTAGAAATCCAAAAGGTGCCATGTCTTGTTCAATTTGATTCTTCTGTTCTTCGTATAATCTTTTACGAACATCCTGATCAGTGAGTTCTTTAAAATAATCTTGAGCTACCAACCATGCATAGATGACCAAACACATAGCAAGGTCATCATTACATCCTTCTTCCGCTTCAAAAGAGTTTCCTTTAGAAATAAATGTTGTTAATTCTGAAATAATTTCGTAGTCAGATATTAATAATTTGTCCTCTTCGATCATTGTCTTAAGATTGAGAGACCCAATTTTTTTAACAGTTTTGGACATCTTCACACCCAATTGAGTCTTATTTCCTGAGAAACCTTGTCCTACAATTTGTCCTGCTCTACCTCTCATAGAACACATAAGTAAGTTTTGATATTCTAAATCATACTGAAGAATAGACGCAATCTGATCACCAATATCGTTTACTTCACAAAGTATAAATGCATTATTATATGACTTCGCAATTTCCCAAATTATATTAGGAAACAGCATAGGTTTAATTGTATTGTTTCTATATTTTGCAACTATTCTATGAGGAAAAGTTGTAATATCAGTGACAATGAATGCAGAGTAATCCTCTCCAACACCTCTAGCCACATCAACAGTAACCACATAATCATGGTTATTCTTAGGGTGCTCATGTACATCCAGTCCAGCATTTTGTGTTAATGGATTATCATATACTAATGTCTTAAGTTTACTGGGAGCAATCAAAGTATCGACAGATCCTAAGAACTCACATTCAAACTCAATTTTAAACTGTTGTTCGGATGTGTTTTTAATTGTCTGTTCTTTCCAGACCTCATCTCTACCAGGAACCTCAGACCAATGAACGTCTGTTGGTACGTATTCATTTTTTCCCTTTTCAGCATCATGCCACATACGGTAGAAATGATTCATACCGTGTGGAGTTGAGACGATGATTACTTTCGTTGATTTACCAGAAGTAATAGTAGGATAAACAGATGCAAAGAAGGCATCTGCAATATGGTTTGGAACGAACGCAAATTCGTCGAGGAAGAGAATGTTAAACGACATGCCTCGGACAGCACTTGCAGACGTAGAAGCAGCCAGTATCTTTGATCCATTTTCTAATTCAATATTACCTTTGTTCCATACAAGAACACCTTGTTGCATCCATTTTGGTAAGTTTTCGTATGCCGTAGCAAGTCTACCTAAAAGTTCTCTAGCAGTTGTTGCTTTGTTAGCAAGAATACCAATATTTACACTATCATTGAAGATTGCATAATGTAAAAGATAAGACACACATGTCGTAGACTTACCAGTCTGTCTTGGCATCTTACAGATATTGAATCTGTGATTATGAAAATTATTAATTAACTTTTCTTGAAATTCATAAGTTTTAAATGGTTGAAGACCATGGTCCAGAGTCACAATCTGAACATAATTTTGTGCAAAATATACTGGGTCATCCTTACATCTTATATACTCCTCAATTTGTTCTTGAGAAAACTCAATAGGAGTATTTGCTTTTTTTAGAAGAGGATTACCAAGATATACGTCATTATTACTCATAAAAAATTACCTATCTAGTTTCTCTCCACTGAATAGTATTAAAGACATCTGTTGTTGTATTAGTATCTAGGTTAGTCACAACAACAGCAAAAATATTACTATCATTAGAATCAATATTTTGTGCAATGTACGATCTTCTTGCAGCAGTTGGATTGAAAGCAACGGTAGCAGATGCTTGCTGACCTGATGGATTATTAGCAGCAATCAAAGAAGCCTGTCTCAAGTCTCCACCAGTTGTTGTAAAGTTGATTCCTGCCGTAACATTATACTCAACTGCTGAATCATTATCAGCACTTACCCAACTTCCACCAGTTATATTAGTATTACTTGGTAGTCTCCAAATCTCAATTCTGCAGTTTGTAGAATCACTCAGACACTCAATATCAGTTACTCTTACAGTTGTTCTGTTTGGAATTCCCTTAAATGTATTTTTACAACGAATAGCCATAATACACTGTCTTGCAGTTGCTCCACCAGAAGAAGAGAAAGTTATTGGACCATTGAAGGCACCAAACTCAACACCAGTCTCAACATACCCACCTTCACTCATTACCGTGGCACAAATCTGTTCCATTGAGGTAATGCCTACCGCAGTTCCAGTGTTAGCAACCTCACAACGAATGGGAAGTGAAGGTAAACTCCAATATGCGTGTTCTAAATTATTTGCATGGTTAAACTCGTGGAAGTACAAATTGACCCCATCTAAAACTATTCCACACCTAAGTCTTCCAACTCCTAACCACTGAAAGTCTGTAATAAACAATTGAGTTTTTGTCCAATCAGCAGTTACGCCAGATTGTCCAGTTCCATCTAAAGGATCTAAACTCCAATCAGATTGATTGACAACTGTATCACTGGTAATTCCCGTATTATATGATCTTCTTACAATAGAAACAGTTCCGTCTCCTGCTTGCTGCAAAAATACTCCATTTCTATCATCAAAATATCCAACTTTTTTTGTTGTGTTTTCTCTATAATCAATAAAATTAAAACTTGCCATAGCAAACTGAGATTTGCCTGGCATATAGTGATGATACATTCTTGACTGGTGTATCACCTGTGAGGTTGAACCAACACCAACTATGAGTCCAATAGATGCTGTATTTGGATTTACAACAGTGGTTGACCCAGTGCCAATTTTTTTGGTTAATAATTCAACTTCTTCACCATAAATGTGAGAATAGTCTGCGAGTGTATGTGGTTCTGATACACGCATTCTACCAAACGCATCATATCCTCCACCACCTACTCCAGTAGAAACTCCACAGTTTCCAATGTTGCCGTATCTATCGGCACACATGAACACTTCGTGAAGTGTTCTCTCCTGGTTTAGATAATCTTGTGTATTCTTATTCCACTGAGCCATAATTTATACCCAATCTAATTTTGAAGGATGATACCTCTTATCGTCTTTAATCTTTATTGATTTATCAGAATTTTCTCTCACATAAATCTGTTGAACAATAGCACCAGGATACTCATCTTGAAGAAACTCTGCAAGCTCATTCCTTGATGGAATACCATTTTCAGTGACCATAGAAATTCTATGAATACTTCCTTGATACATCACATCTGCAGAAAACTCTTCTCCCACACTTTGAGTGGCTGAATCTGAGTCGTTTACATAAAGTGTCTCAACATTTTGGATGTTGATACTCTCTTGAATAAATTCTTGAAAACTTTTCATGTCAGCAATTCCAAGCTCTAAGGGACTTATTGATTCTGCTATCTGGATCAGAAGCAGTTTTCTTAGAAGTAAGTTTCTTCTTCATACCTTTCATTCTTGCACAGAATGAAGCTCTTCTTTTATTTCCAACTTTCTTTGAGGGTGCCTTCAAATCTGATCCAGGATTTTCTGCCTCATAGGACTTTCTTCCTTTTTCATTGAGACCACCTTCTTTATTTTGACCCTCTTTACGAGTCCAGGCTGCTCCTTCAGAAACTTCCATAGAACCATCTTCGTTAGTACTTACTTCTTTAGCATTGCTGTCCCAGTAAGAACCACCATATGCACAGTCAGATCTAGTTTCTAACTTCTTACACTTTGGACAATACTTTAACTCACTTCCTTCTTTTACACCAACATTAAGTGTTGGTTCTGATGGTTGATATTCCGTGAGATCAAATCTTTGAACAAAACATCCAGGATAAACTTTATTAAGAGCAGATTGAACATCTTCTCTTGATGGTCTCTTTACTTCTGGGAAGAAAAGTCTCATCATCATGTACTTTCCTTTCCACGTAAATCCAACCAAATAAACATTACCGTTTTGTGCTGGGACTCTGGTGGACTCTTCAATAGCATCTTTCAGTGGAAGTTCACCTTTGAGTTTTGCAATTACTTGCTCTTTAACACTACCCTTTGGAACACAGTTAGGGACCATACGGTTACCCTTTTTCTTCATACCTCTTTGCTCGTGGGTCTTCCAACAAGCCTCATCGACAACTTTCACTTCTTCTTGACGAAGTGCCTTACGACGTTTTTTCTCGATCTGTTTATCAGTAAGAACTTCTCCTTGACCACGATTGGCATCAGGATCATAGTTTTTAGGAGGAGTATAGTTACTTC
>Ga0222718_10004937_pt1 | contig 10935 bp, 5 predicted proteins | sample C33_27DmetaG_FD_165045 | JGI IMG/M metagenome (GOLD analysis project Ga0222718, IMG submission 165045) | Estuarine water microbial communities from San Francisco Bay, California, United States - C33_27D | ecosystem: Environmental > Aquatic > Marine > Unclassified | place: USA: California... | reverse complement strand
GTTACTAGCGGAAACTACAACACAGCCTTTGGTTATCAAGCTGGGATTGATATAACGACACAATCTTACAACACGTTAATGGGTCGATATGCTGGTGCGAATACGATTGGAAATAGCAATACTTTCATCGGGCTAAGTTCAGGGTTTGGCGTCAATGCATCATCAACCGGAGGCACCAATGTTGGAATTGGGCTCGATAGTCTTAAATCATACACAACTGGATACGAAAATGTTGCTGTTGGTGCCGACACCCTTGAAGCGCTCACAAGTGGATACAACAATGTTGCTATTGGTAAAAGTAGTGGTATTGCAGTAACTGATGGTTTTAGAAACACTTTAGTTGGTTCTGAAAGTGGCCTCAATTTAACAACCGGAGACTACAATACTCTTATTGGTCGTGCCGCTGGATACGATCAAACAACTGCTAGTCATAACACCGCTATCGGAGCGTCTGCCGGAGAAAACATGACGAGTGGTGGCAATGTCTTTGTTGGATCACAAAGTGGCTTAAATGCGACGAGTGGTGTTAACACTGCCGTAGGTTATCAGACCTTAGAGCAATGTACAACCGGAACGCTCAATACCGCAATTGGCTATCGAGCAATGGATACTTTAACAACTGCGAGTAACCACACCGCCGTTGGAACTTATGCGGGTCTTGGTAGCGATCCGAGTAGCAGTGCCCCAAACGTTTGGGTTGGTTATGATGCAGGAAACGGCCCGGTTGGAACTTGTACGGGAGTTGGGAATGTTGGTATTGGTGGTCAGGCTATGACGAGTCACACAACTTCGGCGGGTGTCACCTGCATTGGCTATCAATCTGGTTTGTATTTACAAACCGCAAACGATTCTGTTGGAATTGGACGAAACACGTTTGAAGGGGAAGCGGCCCGCCTTGTTACGGGGGCTAGTAATGTCGCGATTGGCCCTTATGCTATGCGGCGAGCAAAGAGTGGTGTTGGCAACATATCAATGGGCCGATCAGCGTTGCATGGCCCAAGCGGAACTGGAACAACCGGAAATTACAATGTCGCTTTAGGTTATGAATCCGGCTTCGATGTCAGTAGTGGATCATACAATGTGATGACTGGGTTTCGTGCTGGAAACAATATCTCTTCAGGAGGGACGAATACCGCGATAGGAACTGAAGCATTGTACTCCGCTACAAGCGCCGAGGCAAACGTCGCGGTTGGAAGACAGGCTTTATTTAATTTGACTGACGGACTTAACAATACCGCAATCGGTCGAAACTCACTTGATTCAACCACGACCGGAGACTACAACGTTGCGGTTGGTTATCAAGCCCTGGATGCTAACATAACTGGAGGCGCTAAAACTGCCGTTGGATATCAGGCACTTCAAAATGATACCGGAGCCTCCATAAGTACGGCGGTTGGTTATCAGGCTCTTCTTAATCAAAGTACCGGATTGTACAATGTTGCGATTGGTCATTCTGCGGGCTTATCAGTTACTACCAATAATGATAATGTATTCATTGGAACAACTACCGGACTTTCAACCACTGGTGCAAATAACACAATGGTTGGATTTCAAGCTGGGTACACAAATACTTCCGGCGAAAGTAATACAATGGTTGGTCGTCATGCTGGGTACGATCAAACAACTGGTTCAAATAATCTTTTACTAGGTCATAATGCTGGTAGATCTACATCTCCATCGGGTATAATAACAACGGGCAGTAACATTGTTTGTCTAGGTGACAACAACATCAGCGACCTTTATTGTGCCGATACGACAATTTCATCTTCCGACGCACGAGATAAAACAGATGTCGAAGATTTCTCGGCAGGATTAGACTTTGTAAATAAGCTTCGTCCAGTTACTTATCGTTGGGATAAGAGGTCTAGGTATATTACTAAGGAGAATGATGATATTCTTTCTATCACACCAGATGGAACTCATAAAGAAGCACGTCAACATCTCGGTTTCCTTGCTCAAGAAGTTGAAGAAATTGAAAAGGAGTTTGGTTATAGTCAAACTAAAGACAGTCAACTTGTAGTAAATACTAATGAAGACGAAACAGCGATGGGTATTAAGTATGAGAGACTTGTTCCGGTTCTAGTCAATGCGATCAAGGAACTCTCAGCTGAAGTCGAAAAACTTAAATCACAATTGAATCAATCATAAAATGCCAGAAATAGTACAATTAGATAGTCCGGAAGGATCCACAAAAACAGTATACACTTCTACGGAAATACAAGAGATGTATAATAATGCCCTCCATAGTGTTACTACTATTAATCGTTTCTTTGATGGTGATGGAAGTCCTGAACCATTGATTCCTCTACCTTCAGTAAGCGAAGAAAAATTAAGAGCTTCTCAAGGTCATCTCGAAACGATAATTGCAAGAGGATTGTGGAATGATTCTCCTTCTTATGATATTACATCCTTCCAAACCGCCATACAAAGAGTAACCGATCATTTTAACAATTCTCCTCAGTAATCATTATAAATAGAGAATATGGCAATACAAGATTTTAATAGAAATTCCAGTGGCGATTTTGTAAAGGCATCCAATGTTACAAGAAGTCGTGTTTATTCTGATCTGGATCTTTTGATGCCGATTCATGATGTACGAAAAGATATTGCACCTTTAAAAGATATCGAAGCAGTAAAACAATCTGTAAAGAATCTTGTTCTCACTAATTTTTTCGAAAGACCCTTTCATCCTGAAATAGGAGGAAACGTAACCGCAAAACTTTTTGAACCGGCTGATGCCATTACTGGAATGGCAATACGTGAAGAAATAAAACAAGTTATAAAAGACTTTGAACCAAGAGTGAATGGTTTAAAAATAGAAGTATTCGACGATTCGGATGCAAATGCCTATATTGTAAATATAGGATTCAATGTAATAAATCTTCAAGTAGAAACCGAAGTATCCTTTAACTTACAGCGACTCAGATAATATGGCCCAATTTAATACAACTGAACTTGACTTTGATCAGATAAAGACAAACCTCAAGAACCATTTCCAAAGAACCGGAAGTGCGTTTGCCGATTGGGATTTCGAGGGGTCTGGACTAAGTTCTCTTCTTGACGTTCTTGCGTACAACACACACTACAACGCAGTCAATGCTCACATGGCGATGAATGAATCCTTCTTGGATTCCGCACAGTTGAGAGCAAATGTTGTTTCGAGAGCAAAACTTCTGGGATATACACCAAGAAGTGCCACTGGTGCTGTCGCGACAATTAATGTTACCTTTACGCGGCAAAGTAATAGCACATCGGCGGAATACACTCTTCCTCGCGGTTCGCGATTTACAACAACAATAGATAATGTGACATACACATTTCAAACCATTGAAGATAAGACGGTAAGTGTTTCCTCCTCTGGAAAATTTATTTTTAATGGTTTGGATATATATCAGGGCACACGAAGAACAATTGAATATGCTGTTGATGATTCTTCTTATCAAAAGTTTACTATCAATTTTGCAAAGGCCGATACATCAACTTTAAAGATACAGGTTTTAAATGGCCCGGATGATGTATCACCTGAAACATATACAAAATTTCAAACGTTTACTAACATAGATTCCAACTCACAGATATATTTTCTTAATGAAAATGGTGATGGATATTATGATATAACTTTTGGTGATGGGATTATTGGAAAAAGTCCAAATCCACTAGATATCATACAAATCGATTTTTTAACAACCGATGGTGAAATCGCAAATGGCGCAAAAGTTTTTAGTTATGCCAGTGGTGCTAATGCAATTATACAAGATAACGCATCTATTGTCTTAGTTACAAAGGCACAAGGTGGAGGAGAAAAGGAATCAATTGATAGTGTAAAATTCAATGCTCCTCTTACATTCATTTCTCAAAATAGGGCTATAACAGCAGAAGACTATAAAACTATAATTCAACAAAGCATCAATAATGTTAAAGACGTATCTGTTTGGGGAGGAGAAGATAATGACATTCCTAACTATGGAGAAGTAAATATTTCCGTACGGCCGTTGGATATTAATCAGCTAACATTAACCGATGCAGAAAAGAAAGAAGTTGAAGCGTTCCTTGTTGATCGTAAAGTGGTGTCAATTAAACCCGTTCTTCGAGATCCTCAATATACCTTTTTGTTTTTTCAAGCATTTTTTAAGTTTAATCTTTCTCTTACTACGAAGACTAAAGATGAGTTGGTCACAGATGTTAGAAGCACTATATCACAATTCAATGAAAACAATCTAAATAATTTTGATAGTGTGTTTAGATATTCTAATTTTTTAAGGGTTATAGATCTTACTAATACCGCAATAACAAATTCAGTTGTTAGAGTATTTGCATATAAAAATCTTACGATTACCGTTACAGGAAATGTAAGTGCAAATGATAGTATAGATTTTGGTTTTGCGCTTGATGGAAAAAGCGATCAAACCGAATCGATGATCAGTTCAACAACATGGACTTATAGCGGTTCTAGCGTACAACTGGGAGATGAGAAAATTGCTGGACAGAATAAAAGAAGAATTTATGTATTCACTGTTAAATCAGATGGATCTATATTGAAGGTAGTGACAAACGCAGGATCTCTTGATCCTTCTACGGGAAAGATCACTTTAAACAACCTTCCAGCTTCTGCCACCAGTACAATTAAAGTAAAAGTGAGGCCTGCATCAGATGATGTTGTTGCAAAAAGAAAAGAAGTATTATCAATCGATCTTGCTGATACCTCTGTAACAGGAGATATTGATTCAAGTATAAGTGGTGTTTCAAGACTTCTTTCCGATTATGAAACAGTAAATAGAGACTAATAGTTTATGGCGCATACGCAAAAGGCAGTAGGAGATATTCACATACATAATCGAGAAACCGGATCGGTTTCTTCGTTATTCCCTTCGCAGCTGCGTGGAAACTCTTCTACACTTATTAGTTTTTTAGAAGACTACTACGAATATCTGAATTCAAAAGATCAGCCAACTAATATCATAGATCGTATTCAATATGAACATGATATTGATCTTACTGATAATCTATACTTAGATCAAATAAAAAAGGAAATTGCAAAGAGTATTCCGAATTCTGATGTATTAGACAATAGAAAATTATTTCGAAATATAATATCCTTTTACAAATCGCGTGGTTCTGAGGGTAGTATTAATGAATTTTTCAGACTTTTCTTTAACGATCAAGTAACAGTTACATACCCTTCGGAGCAATTAATTAAACCTTCGAGCGGCGAAATTAGTAATTTTGGATTTATTAAAAGAAACGGAGATAGAGTATTTTACAATACGACGACAAAAACATTTGAAGAAGATATTCCAACTGGCCCAACTATTTTAACTCCTGATTATACTCCTTCAAATCCAGGCTATATAAAAATAGGAAGCAATTTTGAAAATGTATTTTGGACTTATAATAAATTATCTGTCGATAAAACATTTACGATAAGAGTTAGTAAAGGCCGAGCAGATTCGGGTTATAGTAGTCCAGATAGTCCTACCTCTGTAGGATTATCATTTGAAACAAGGGTTAATTCCGGAGATAATAAGCTTTCAACTGAATTGACAGATGCAACTCCTGTTGATATCACGATTGATACGAGCGAAATCATATATGATTCTCCTATCGGTGATTATACATATCGTCTTGGAACATATACTGAAGATAAACGAATATTCGATAAAAATTTAGATACTGGAGTTATTTCTAACCTTCGAGATAGTAATTCGCTACCCTACTCTCAAACATTCGATTTAGTGGATCGTCATCTTTATTTCGGAGAAAATAATCAATTGGGGGCAATCGCAACTGGAAGAAATCATACGCTTCTTCCAACTCGAGCTGGTGGTAAATATTTTTCTGATGTAATATTTGAAAGTCCAGATAAGGAAACCGTTTATAATTTTTATGCGTTTGAAGATACAACAATTAGTTTTTATATCGATTATGAACAGGGGTTAAGTTCACCTAGTTCATTTACTCCTACGCTAATCAAAAAGAAAAGAGTTAAAGCTGGAAAGTATGGAACTTTTATAACGAATACTTATGGTTCTCCGTCGAATCAGCATGTTGTTTTCTTTTCATCGACAGGTAATATAGCTGGATCTACATATACAACGGGTGGAGCTCAAGACATGGCAGTTCTTTCACCGATGTCAAGTGACTATGTTTCAAGAGGAGATCCGGGCTCACGGTCTACAAAGTTTCAAATCACTTGGGATTTAGATAATCAAAAGCTTGATATAGGAACAACAACAGATGTTCGTCATACAATTTCAACCAATTCCATTTATGGAGTTGTTCATGTTAATGATGGTCTTAATGTTTCTCCAAATGCAGATGGTAATGATAAATGTCAGGGAATTCCGGTTGGATATTGTAACGATACTTACATGTGGCCAGATGGATTGACTGGTTACACAATTGTAAGTCCTTACGATGAAAACCAAATTAAGGTTTACCAATTAGATTCGAGTGGTCAATGGGATTTATATGAATCCGTATCACCGACAAAGAACATATCAACACAAAACGGAAGTTATTCGGGAGACACAAGTCCTATCGATAATTTTATTGGGCCAAATTCTCCACAAGAAAATAGTCATTGGAAGTTTGAAGGAACCTATCCGTTCGCGCTTTGGGTTAATGATAATTTAAACGATGAAGAATTGGTTTGGGGTTGGAATAGGAGTAACTATAATCTTCCAATTTATACGCAATTCTCTAACTATAATGATCGTAAAGGATTTAATTCAGATATTAATAAACTTCATGATGGTGAAAGGTGGCAAGAGTTTTCTTATATTATCAATACAGGAATTTCCTTTGATAGATGGAAACAACAATATTTTAAATTAGTTCATCCATCCGGATTAAAACTTTTTTCGGATTTACAGATTGAATCGATTCAATCCAGAACTGATAAAGATGTTGTTCCATCGTGGGACATCACAAATCCAACTTGGGTTGGAGATCTTTATACGGGATTGAGAAATCATACTCCATTTTATCAGCCTGGATGGTTGGATGAAGGTGGTAATATTAATGTATTCATAACCGCTGCTCCATTCAACATGACTGTTGATTCAAGCGAAATTGATCAAGATCTTCTTTCAACTTACGCTATTGGATATGATTCATCATCGGTGTCTGGTTTGCTTTCACTTACTTTAACTACAACATATGTAGTTACTGATACATCATACGTTTTAATGAATACCAATGATTCGCCAGTGGCATTCCTCGAAACATCGACGTTTGAAACGGGTAGATCAACAGATGATTCTCCTGATCATTCATCAACTTCAGCTGAAACGGATTCTTGGGTATCGTGGGATACTCCAATAGATGCAGTTGATACTCAAACACAGCAAGGATTTCCGAAACCATTAGATGTATCTGTTTCAGATCTTTCAAATGTTAGGGCATATCTTAACTCAACGACTTCTGTTACTGGACACCAAACCCCAATTAAAGTTCTTGATAGAAACTTACCTCTAACAGATGTTTTCTTCCCCGACAGCGATTCACCTTTAGAGCAATCAATAACAGAAACCTTCGCGTAACATAAAAAAATTTTATAAATAAAGATATGAGTGCCATCATTACAGACGATTTTAGAAAAAATAATGCTAACGCCTTTGTCACCGCAATAAACACATTGGCAACAGATTCTCCTATTGACACCGGAACTGGTTATTACTTAGGTATTGGTAAGAGCGATCCTTGGCCGGATGAAACATCCGCTCCGACACCCACTGGCAGTGAACTCGAAAGGCAAGATGTGCTTCAGAATTTGATTTCGATGAAACTTATTGAATCGTCTGAAGTTGAACGTCTTCTTCCAAAAAGTAATCAGGATTGGGCCACCGCAAGAAAATATAAGAGATATGATACGACTGATAGGACATGTTTCAACCAAACATTAAGTGGTGGAAGCATAACTGAATACGCATGTTATGTAATTCACAATAGTACGCTTTATCTTTGTTTGTCGAATGGTGGGGGAGTGAATAGTACAGTAGCTCCAAGTAGTGCAGTAAAAAATGGTGGTGGAGTAATTTCAGTGGATGGAGAAGTTGGAGAAAACTCAGCTGACGGTTATATTTGGGTCAAAATTAATGAAATCGATGTTGCCGGAAGTGCATTTAAAGACTCTTCTACCTTCTTTGAAATTCCAGCTGATATAACACCTCCAGCTAATTCTACTCAAGGTTTACTCTATGGATTTAAGATTGTTTCAGCGGGAAGCGGATATACGGATGATGTCCACGCTGCTACACTAAGATATACTCAAATAGATGGAACAACCGCGACAGCAACTCTTTATATACGGGTTGAAGATACTGAAGTAGTTGAAGTAATAGATGTTGACTCTCCAACTGGCGGTACACTCCAACTTTCGAACCTTGTTGGATTTGGAGTAGGAGCATCAAATGGTGTTTTAAGGGCCAGTATAGATTTCAACAGTACACAAACATTTCTCACACAATGTGAAATACAACCACTAATTGCTCCGGTTGAAGGATTTGGCTCGGCCAATCTTGATGTTTTCCCTCCTTACTATGTTGGTATAAAAACAGATTTCGAAAATACTGATGGTGGAGAAACATTGATTGATACAAAATTTCGTCAGGTTTCTCTCATTAAGAATCCTCTTATTGATAAGCTAAACGATGGATCTCCGGGCGCGCGCCCAGCCGCAGAGTTCCTTTTCGGTACAATTGATTCTTTACCACACTTGACTCTTACGACTTTAACCTCTTCAACCGTCGATTCGGGGTGGTATTTTGAGGTAACCGCAGGAGCCACAACTGGACAAAAAGCTTGGATAGATTATATTGATTCATCAAGCAGTCCCAAAAAAATATATTTTCACCAAAACAGTTCTTCGACAGTAACTCAAGATGCTCTGCCCGCGAGTGGAACTATTACAATTTACAATTCATCTGGTGTTTCTCAAGAAACTGGTAGAGTTTATTCAGCAATTGTTGCTCCGGAGCATGATGATTCACCGTCCCTCACACAATTAGATTTATCTGGAGAAGTTATTATGTTAGATAATATAACTCCAATTTTAAGAAGCGCTGTTCAAACAGAAAAGGTAAGAATCGTTCTACAATTCTAAAAATCCATGTCTATTAATACTACACTCTATCAAACTTCTCCTTATTATGATGATTACGTTTCTTCTGGAAACGAAGCAAAAGGTCATCTTAAAATTCTATTTAAGCCGGGTATTAGTACACAGGTTCGCGAACTGAACCAACTTCAAACTCTCCTACAGACACAAATAGACAGAGTTGGATCACACTTATTCGAAAATGGTAGTAGAGTTTTAGATGGTGATGTTACAGTCGCGCCCCTATATTATATAGATATTGTATTTTCAGCTTCCGACCTAGTTGTTAATGGATCTTCGGTAACTGCTGCGGATGTATTGACTCGCGTTGGTCAAATGAAAAATATTGATGCACTTATTTCTACGGGAATAACTGGTCTTTCAGCAGAAATTGTTGATTTCGAAGCATTGGTCGCAACTGATGTAGAAACAAAATATAGATTATATCTTAAATATACCAAGGCTCTTGAATCCAAAACAGAATTTTTTAATAGAGAAACCATTCGATCTCAAACAATAATAAGTGGAACCTCGATTACTACCGGAACTGAAATTGGTAAAGTAGAGAAACATGGATATGCATCCAGACTTCACGTTGATAAGGGCGTTTATTTTATTAGAGGATATTTTGTAAATATAGAAGAAACAGATGTTATTGTTATAAGACCGGACGAAAAACGAATCACTGGTAAGATAGCTTTTAAAGTAACAGAATCTGTTATAACATCTGTTGATGATTCTACTCTTCTTGATAATGCTACCGGAGTACCAAATACATCAGCGCCCGGCGCGGATCGATATGCAATTACTCTTTCATTAGTTGCTCTAACCGATCAAGAAGATATTCTTGGTGATCCCGAGAATGTTGATAAGGTTTTTGGACTTACTACAAATGCGTCATCAAGTGATTTTGTTTCTCTTCTTTCATTACAAAACGGTAGAAAGATAGAACCTCTTTCAACAAAATATTCTACCAAAAGAGGAACATTGGGTGACACACTTGCTCGCCGAACTTCAGAAGAAAGTGGTAATTATACCCTAGATAAAATTACCGTTACTACGCGAGAAGCATATAACGATGGGAAAAACAATGGAGCATTTGAGTCAACTGATACAGCTGTTATCAATGATTTAAAATCAAAATATGTTGTTGATATCAATCCTTGCGTTTTATACGTTGGTGGAAATAGGACACAGATTAAAAATCGATTTAGTGTTGTACAAGACAAAGCTAGAGATCAAAAGCTTGGAGAGTCTATAACATTCAAATCGGGTGAGACTATTAGTATTGAAGGTACATTTACTGATGCGACGCTACCCGACATTGAAGCAGACAACATTCCAGCTTCGAGTTACCAAGTACAGGGAGCTAGTGGACGTACTATCACACCAACCGGACTTGAAAAGGTTCGAGGAACTGGTCTAAACACTGTTTATCGTTTGTACTTCAATCTCGGAACTGCATCTTATAGTGATGTCAACGCCGCAACTAATATTATCGATGCAACAGTTTCTCCACAAGTTCAATTTAATCCTATTGAATCAACTTTCAAGGTAAGAGGTAACAAAAATTCAACCAAATTAGTAAAACTTCCAAGGAAGGTAGTATCGGGTGTTAGATCTAATTCTACTACATTTGTTAATAAAAAAGAATTTTCCGGAACTTCAGGTTCAGCTGGAGATTACTATATCGATGATAGTGGTATATCGGGTAACGTAATAGTTCTAAAGGGATTGGCTTCCACAGAAACATTTAGAAGTACAAATGAAGATGATTATATCATATCAAATGGTACAACATTTGCAACTGTAAGTGCTGTATCTTTAAATTCTGCTAA
>Ga0222718_10004936_pt1 | contig 10935 bp, 10 predicted proteins | sample C33_27DmetaG_FD_165045 | JGI IMG/M metagenome (GOLD analysis project Ga0222718, IMG submission 165045) | Estuarine water microbial communities from San Francisco Bay, California, United States - C33_27D | ecosystem: Environmental > Aquatic > Marine > Unclassified | place: USA: California... | reverse complement strand
TACGTTGAGAGATGCTGGCGGCACTGATCCGTACTTACAATTGTCTGGTTCATTTGTTAACAAATCAAATTTGGTACGTGTTGAAGTATTAAAAAATACATATAACTACTTAGATGAAAATGGAAGCATTAGAGATGGTTCATTAACGAGCTTGATTCCTTCTAATCAATCTGGTTCATTCTCCGGCGGAAGCGACGGGACAGTAAATCATCCTAAACAGTTTAATGAAAATATTTCAGATACAAATGTACAAGGCTTGACATTTGGAGCATCAGGGAATGCAGGATATATTGATGCAATTCGTTTATTAAAGAACCAAGATGAATATGATATTAATTTATTAGCACTTCCAGGCCTAGTAGATAACAATGCTAATCATGCTGTAGTAATTACAGAGGCATTGAACATGTGTGAAGATAGAGGTGATTGTTTCTTGTTAATTGATCCTGCATCATATGGAACTGCTTTGTCGTCAGTAACATCTGAAGCTGCTGATAGAGATAGTAACTATGCTGCAATGTATTGGCCATGGGTCAAGATTGCAGATCCAGACTTGAACAAGAATGTTTGGGTTCCTGCTTCTGTAGTAATCCCTGGTGTATATGCATTCAATGATAGAGTTGCCGCACCATGGTTTGCGCCAGCTGGTTTGAATAGAGGTGGTATTGATGTCGCGGTTCAAGCTGAGCGTAAATTAACTCAATCTAACAGAGATGATTTATATGATGCTAATGTTAATCCACTTGCTTCGTTCCCAAATACCGGAATTGTTGTATATGGCCAAAAGACATTGCAAAAGAAGTCATCTGCATTGGATCGTGTAAATGTACGTCGTTTGATGATCGCTGCTAAGAAGTATATTGCTTCTGCATCTAAGTTCTTGGTATTTGAACAAAATACTGCAGTAACTAGAAATAGATTCTTGAATATCGTGAATCCTTACTTTGAAGATGTCCAGCAACGTCAAGGTTTGTATGCATTTAAAGTTGTAATGGATGATTCAAATAACACGCCAGACGTCATTGATAGAAATCAAATGGTAGGACAGATCTTTTTGCAACCTACTAAGACGGCTGAATTCATTGTTATTGACTTCAACATATTACCAACCGGTGCTGCCTTTCCAGACTAATAGCGACGGCATATTTATAATAAAGTAAAAAGGAGTAACTAAGATGGCAGAATTACTTGATCCCACGGAAATCTTTTATACCGCATATGAACCAAAGATGGCAAATCGGTTTATCATGTACATTGAAGGTATTCCGGCATATTTGATTAAGGCTGCCTCTCGTCCTTCAATTGACCAAGGTGAGGTTATTTTAGACCACATCAACGTCGAAAGAAAGTTGAAAGGCAAGTCTAGATGGCAAGATGTAACTGTAACTTTATATGACCCAGTTGTTCCTTCCGGCGCTCAAGCAGTAATGGAATGGATTAGATTACACCACGAGTCTGTAACAGGACGTGATGGATATAGCGACTTTTATAAAAAAGAAATCACAATGAACTCTTTAGGACCGGTAGGTGATAAAGTTGAAGAGTGGACTCTTAAAGGAGCGTTTATTTCATCTGCAACGTTTGGTGATATGGATTGGGCAACTGAGGACCCAGTTAATATTGAATTGACACTTAAGTATGATTATGCAATATTGCAATTCTAATTGTTAATTGATAATTGTCATTGAGAATTAAGGAATCCCGCTTCGGCGGGATTCTTTTTTTACATATTTATATAAAAGGTAAATGCAATGGTTAAGATTGATGTACGGTCGATTATAATTCTAGTATTAATAGCTATAATCGTTCTCATGCGTAAATGTAATAATGTAGAACCAATTACTGAAACGCGTGTAGAAACTAAAACGGTTATTGAATATGATACTGTGCATATTGAACATACGGAGTATGTACCTAAGTATTATGAAACAATTGTTACGGTAACTGATACCGTACCAGCATCTGTAGATACATTATCTATCTTAAAAGACTATTATACAAAAATATATTACCAAGATACGATTGCATTAGATACGTTAGGATATATTGTATTGAACGATACAATTACACAAAATAGAATCTATTCTAGAGCAATTGATCCTAGCATTCAAATACCTATTATAACAAATACTATCAAAGAAACCGTATACATTAATAACAGAGAAATATATGCTGGTCCGGTAGTAAACTTTAATTCCAATGGTGTTAATTTTGTCGGCGGTAGTTTGTTATTAAAAGATAAGCTAGGACATAATTTCTATTCATCAATAGGGTTTGATCGAGATTTTAATGTAACATACCAAGTAGGCGTAAATTGGAAGTTACAGAAAAACAAGGACTAAGTTCGTATAACTTAGCTTTTGCCATATTTATAATAAAGTTATTCAGGAGAAATAATGCCAACAGTTAACGACGATTACCCAAAAAAATCCACTATGACAGACGAAGAAATGAAAGCAGCTGCAATTGCGCAGTTCGAAGCTAAACAAACGGCTGCTAGCGAAAAGGTACACGACTTTCCTACGGAGATAGTTGATCTACCATCGAAAGGTGTTCCATATCCAGCTGGCCACCCATTAAAGTCTGGCACAATTGAAATGAAATATATGACTGCTAAAGAAGAGGATATTCTTACAAATCAATCGTACATTAAATCGGGCGTGGTATTGGATAAGTTATTTAAATCTTTAATTGTTACTAATGTAGCATATGATGATTTATTATTGGGTGATAAAAATGCAATTATGTTAGCAACTCGTATATTAGGTTACGGTAAAATGTATGAGACTAAGGTCAATACACCATCTGGTAATGAACAAACTGTAACAATTGATTTAACGGATCTTAAAGAAAAAGATGTTGATTTTGATTTGTTAAAAGATGGCCAATTGGCATACGATTATGAATTGCCGGTTACTAAGCGTAAGATCAAAGTACGATTATTAGATCAGCGTATTCAAAACAAGATTGATGCCGAAGTCAAAGGTTTAGCAAAACTTAAAAAAGATGCACCTGCTACCACTATACTAAAACATATAATTGTAGAGCTAGATGGCAATACGGAGTCCGGAGTTATTCGTAAATTCGTTGATAATGAATTATTAGCGATCGAGTCCCGTGCAATTCGAAACTATTTAAAAAGTATCACACCGGATATTGAGCTACGTACAGAGGTGATTGACGAGGAGACGTCAGAGCCCTTTCGCTGTGCAATTACCATCGGATTGGACTTTTTTTGGCCTGACCTCGAAGTATAAAGTACAACTTCAAGAGCAAATATTTGACTTAGTTTATTACGGCAAAGGATTTTCGTATACTGATGTACGTAATATGCCAGTTTATTTACGTATATTTTATATAAGAAAAATATCTAAACTATTTGATGATCGACGTAAGGCTGATGAAAAGGCAGCGAATGCAATGCGATCTAAAATGCGTAAAAAATAATATTCATTGATATTTATACAAAAGGTATACTATCAAATGAATAAGCTAGAAAGACGTGCGTTAGAGCAAATTAACATGAATGAAGGCGTGTTAGCATCAATTGCAAAATTGTTCATGCGTCGAAAAATTAAAAGCCGTTATAAACAGGCATATAAACTAGCTAAAGACGATCCAGAACTACAGTCTGCATTAATAGATTTAGAAAATCATCATGAACGTCTTAATGACATAATGAAGTCGTTGTGTAGTAGAAATCCCGATCACCCTAGATGCCAGAAATGATGAGGTCGTAAATGGCTGATGATAATAAAAAAGCAGAATTACGAAATAAATTGCAGGCGCAATATGACGACTTTTTACGCCGCGGGATCGATGCACAAGCTGAACATGCAAAAAATCTTGAAGATATAAATACATTAACAGAATCACAGTTACGACATCAAATAAAAATTAATGCAGAACTTTTAAAGTTTAAGCGTGATTCAAAAGAGTTAGTCGGTATTACGAGACAAATACGTGATAACGAATATGAGTTAATAGATATAACAGCAAAACTGCAACGTGGTATAAAAGGTAATAGAGAAGAATTAGAAGGCATCGGGGCTGCTGCAACAGATTTAGCTAAAAAACAGACATTACTTTTAAAAGATCAATTAAAAGCTGGCAAAATAACAAAACAACAGTATAATGATCGTGTTCGTGAGTTAATGGCTTTAACGCAAATTGCAAGGGCACAAGAACAAGTTGCAAAAAGCGGCGATGCGTTTGTCAATGTTTATGATCAGGCAATGAATGAAGCTGAAAACATGGCTTCCAAAGTAGAGTCTTTATTTTCTCAAATACCAGGTGGCGGTTTATTATTTCAATACTTAGGCGGCGATAAGCTTGCGATACAATTAAAATCTGGTGTGTCTGCCGGATTCGCAGCTATGAGTAAATCAATGCAAGCTGGATTAGGGCCGTTGCAAGCTTTACGAGCTGGAATGGCAGCATTTAACGCAACAGTGATGGTAAACCCTGTATTACTTATTGTTGCTGCTATAGCGCTTGCTATTGCGGCTATTAAAAAATTGGTAGACTTTGCAGCAGATTTTGAAAAAGAATCTCGTGAAACTGCAAAAAATATGGGTGTTACTGTAGCACAGGCGACACAGCTAAGAAAAGAGGCTATGGCTACATCGACTGAATTTGGTACACAGCTAGCTCGTACAGAAGATATAGTCGCAGTTCAGCAGGAATCTGCAAAGGCATTTGGTACGACAGCTATGATGTCGGCTGATACTGCACGTAACATAGCCGATATAGGAAAGTCATTTGGTTATGGTGCTGAACAGGCCGCAAAGGTAAATACAGCATTTGAGACAATGGGTGCATCGTCAGATCAGGCAGTGACTATGCAACGAGAATTAGCAGCTGAATCTTTAAAGGCCGGCGTTAATGTTGGAGCTGTTACTGCTGACATTGCTGAAAATGCAAAAAGTACAGCAAAATATTTTGGCGGCAATGTCAAGGCCTTAGCAAAGGCCGCGGTTGAAGCAGCTAAAATGGGCGTGTCGTTATCGACAATGAGTAAAGTTGCAGATAAGCTTTTAGATATAGAAGGTTCATTAACAGCACAGTTTGAGTTTCAGGCATTGTCCGGACGACAGATGAATTTAGATAAAGCTCGTCAATTGGCATTAGAAGGTGACATTGCCGGCGCAACAAAAGAAGTTATGAGCAACGTTGGCGGCATTGCCGAATTTAATAAAATGTCAATGCTTGAACGTAAAAAGTTAGCAGAAGCGACGGGCATGGAAGTCGATGAGCTTCAAAAATCATTGACAATACAAGAAAAGTTAGGTGATCTTACGGATGAACAAAAAGCTGCCATGGCAGGTTTAAATTTATCCGCAGCAGAATTAAACGACTTATCAGCCGAAGAATTGCAAACAAAATTAGCGCAACAGCAGGCTGCAGATAAATCGGCAAAAGCATTTGATGATTTAAAAACAGAATTGGCAAGTGCATTGTTACCGTTAGGTGAAGCGTTAATGCAAGTATTTTCATTGCTTTCTCCTATTGTTAAAGTTTTAGGAGTGACATTAAAAATAGCATTTACTCCACTTAAAGCTGTATCTAAAGCGATTTCAGGCATTGTTGACGCATTCTACGGCGTATATGATGCTGTTAGTATGATCTTTAGTGGAGATATCACCGGAGGCTTTAAAAAATTAGGTAGCACTATAATAACTAGTATGTTAGCACCGTTGCAACTTGTATGGGATATAATCTCCGGTGTTGCAAGTACATTCGGCTTTGATATAGGCGCTGATTTAGGCGGTATGGCTAGTAGTGCACTAGGACTAACGCCAGTAGGCGATTTATCAATGCCTTCCTCTGGCCCAATCGTTTCTTCACCCAGAGAAGGCGCAATATATCAAGGAACAGCAAATGATGATATTGCAATGGGGCCTGGTGTTGCAAATGGGTCCGGCGGCAATTCAGCTGTGGCATCTGCACTAGCAAAACAAAATGCATTATTGCAGCAAATTGCATCTGCATTACAAAATCCTCCGCCGGTACAAATTGGACAAAAAGTTATATCAGAATTATCGTCAGTATTAGATGTAGAAAGATCATACAGGAATTAATAAATGCCTTTATCAGATTTAAAATCAGCATATTCTTTTTACGAAAAAGTTCCGCCTGGCTTTAAGCCTAACACATCCGTTGAACAGACTGATTTTAAACTTAATGCTAACGGTACAATTTCTACTAATGCAAATGGTTATTCTAATAAAGGGTTTGCCGTTTCTTATAATCAAATAACAACTAAAGATTCATTTACAATTGCAGGCCAAGGCAATGCATCTAGAATAAATCAATTAGGCTCAGGTACAAAGTTTCCTATAGGACCGAAAGGTCAGACGCATACATTCGATATTACACGCACTGGGTTTAATACATCAAATAGATACGAAGATGTATATAATAATTTATCATTGGCAGGATTAGCAGACACATATACAGCTAATTCCCCAATTGATGATATGTACAATCGTTTTAATGTACGTGAAGATGCATTTAACTTAATGCCATATGCTAAAGAGCCTTATATATTGAGAGGTATACAAAGAGATGGTTCATCTGATCCACAAAGGTATTCTATTTCAGGCATGCCAAGCGCAGAAATTCCACGCGGAGGTGTTATAACGTCTGTACAACGTATTGCATTAGATGCTGTACGTATTGGTAAATTTTTAATAAAACCGTCTGGCTTATTGTTTTTAGGTAAACAGTCATTATTAGGACTACAAAACCCTGATCAGGAAACGAGGCTCGGCGCTAATAAACCAATATTAACTAAGTTGGCATATAATCCTGCTTCGTTATTATCTCAAAGCTTTATACGTATTCCTAGACTTTTCGATGTACAAGGAGTACAAATTCGTTATAGTGATAATGTCGGCGCGCGTAACGACGAAGAATCAACAAAATTTAATCGTTTAGCAAAAGGTGATTCTAATTTTAAACTTACAACCGAGTTCAATACAGCACCCGAATCTTACGTAGCGCAACGTACAATAGATGATATAGATGTAAATCTAAAAACTCAGATCGATGATGAATCATTTGAATCAAAGATATTTAAACCAGCCCCCGGCCTAGGCAAAGACCTTCCAAATGGTTATGGTACCGGCACTTCAAAAATTGACCGGTATCGTTCTATTACATCTTATTCTGTAACGCGTGATCGTGCTAAAACACGTAGTAATTCTAAAGTAGATATAGATTTTTTGACGGGCGAACGGTTTACTGATGCGCAACAAGAATATAACAAAAACGTTCACTCCGGCGAATTAGTTGAACTAAAAATTGGCAGTACAAAATTCAAAGCATATATCAGTTCTTTATCGGACGGTGTTGAAGCCAATTGGTCCGGCGAACAAGATCAAGGTCGGGCAGATCAACGATATATGTATACTGGGTACCAGCGTGATATATCACTAGGTTTTATGGTTGCTGTGGAAAAATCGACTGAAATAAATTCTTTATGGAATAAGTTAAGTGCGTTGGCCCGAAAAGCTTACCCAACGTATAATACGTCGGTAGGTTATTATGCTAATCGCACTTCTTTAACATTGGGCGGCTTATACAAAGGCATGCCAGTTATTTTAACAAGTATATCATACGATTGGGATACAGAGACGCCATGGGCATTGCCGGCATCTACAACGGAATATCCATACAATATGCGGTCCATTACGAGTACAGAAACCACTGTCGGTAATAGTAAGCCGTTATATACAAATGTACAGTGCGAGTTTATTTATATCGGATCTGGGTTAACTGATTCTAGTACGCCATTTTTTGCTACAAACTCATCTGATATAGTATTTACAGATCAGCCAATATCTATAGAAGATCAAGATGATTTTGAAGGTCAAGGAGTTGCATGATAAATAGATATAAACATACAACGACAGAAAACAAAAGATATAAAACTGCACGATATAAAATTCCTAATCCGTCTAGTGAAGATGTATATATTTTTTCTAGATCTGGCGATCGATTAGATTTGATAGCTCAAGAATTTTATAAAGATGCTAGGTTATGGTGGATTATAGCAGAAGCTAATAATTTAGGAAAAGGGACATTTGCCGTGCCAACAGGTTTACAGATTCGTATTCCTAAATATGACCAACGACAATTCGAAGACTTATCTGATGCTGCAAATAAAGAGAGATAACGATGGGGTTATTTTATAGAAGTGTCGACCAATCTGTTAAAGACTCGATTGAAAATTTTAAATCTTTGGGTCGTGTTAGGCCAACTGCATATGCTAAAGTTACTGGTAAAGGTTATAATGGAAACGGCCCAAATGTGACGTTGCCATATAAAAATACTGTATATGAAGACTTTCGGCCAAAACCGTCATTACAAGGTATAGAAATATCACTCGAAGGGGATGCCGGCTCTCTCCGTCGGTCATCGGCAAAATTTAAGTGTTATACCTTAGCTCAGTTCGATGAATTGCATGAAGCAATGTTAAAGCCGGGTTGCCATGTTACATTAGAATGTGGATATGCATCACCAAATCCACCGGTAGATCCTTTAACTGTTGATGCCGTCGTTTATGATTTTAGTTTTAAAATTAATCGTGATAATTCAGTTGACTGCGAGTTTAAAGCGGTCGGTCAAGGTACGCCGATGGAAAGTACATCTTTATCCGGCGGCACATCGACTTTTGCAGCTAGTAAACAAAATTTGCAATTTGTTACTAATTATGCTTTGTTTAACGAATCAAAACCTGTACAGAGTATTATCGATTATGTAGATTATGTATGCCAAAATGCATTAGCTCCAGGCGCTAGCGGATTTTCGCCTGCCCATGGATCGGGGTTTCAATCCGAAGGTATGGAAGCAGGATTTTCAATAGTATTGCCTGATGGGTATAAGTATCCGAGCTCGGTTATTAATACTGGCACGTTTAATGAGCAACGTACGAATTATTTTACTTTTGGATTTTTAATTGAAGTAATAAACAAATGGTGTGAAAATGCTACAAAGAAAACAGTAATAGAGTTTAATACAGAATCACCAATTACTTCGTTATCAAACGATTCTGGGGCTATTAAGTTAAAAAGTATAGACCCAATGAGTGTAGTATGGTTACATCCTAAAGGTAGTGCAATAGGAAATGCGCAAGTCAGCGATAATAACTACGGCGGCACGGATACGGAGCCAACATCGGTATTGCGGTTTGATGATGTAACAAACATTGCCAGCTTGCAGATTGCATCTGGTTTTAAAAATATTTTATTTTGTCGAGAATTTTTACGTGAAATTGAATCAGAATCCTCTAAGACGGTAGAAAAAAATCAACCGCCGCAGCTATTAGTACGAGATTTTATTGAAAAATTATTAGCACGTATAAAATCAGCATCATGTGGCATTTACGATTTATCACTAGTAGCTGACCCAGATGCGGAGAATAATCCTGCTATCGGCAAGTTATTGATTGTAAATAAGCGAGAAGTATCTGCAGATACAGTAACTCCATTAGTGTTTGATGTACTACAAGCCGGCGGCGACGGCATTACTAGAGACTTATCACTTACCGGTAAAGTTCCCAAAGACATTCAGTCAGATGCATTTACAAAAGGAACTGGTACTACAATTGAATCTAATGATGCAAATGCTTTAGCGGCAATCGATGAACAAACTGTAGAATCGCCACCAGCACCTAACTTATCAGCTGCACTATTAGCTGCAGATAAAAAGGCATATACTGATGATTTTAACCCTGAGGCATTTAGTGGATATAAAGAGTTATATGGTCAATTTATAGCATCACAAGATGCTAGCAAACAAGTTAAGACTAATAAGATTGCAGCAATATATCCATTGGAGATGAATATTACATTAAATGGTATAAAAGGTTTTAAATTTGGCGATCTAGTGACAGCAAAAAATTTACCAGCGATATATCGTAACGCCGCCGGCGGATTGCGATTAGCATTTACTGTAACGCGGATAACACATACAGTTGATAATAATGACTGGAAAACATCACTAACAACAACATGTAGATTACAGCCGGAGTAACATGCAACGTCCAATATATTCACCATCAAATAAACTACGTCAAAGTTATACTCAAGGAAAAGAATATGCTACAGCTGACGATCGTTTAGAATATATAGGGCCATATCATGTGTACCCGAACGGTGCTGTATACACAGGAAGTAAGCCTTCAAAGTTTGATAAAGAACTAATTAAATATACAACCGTATTTAATGACGAAAACACATCTAGATATGCTCAAATAACAGGCCGTCAATATAATAATCATACTGCACCAAAATACTTTTATCCAAAACCGACAGATAAAGATTATCAGGCAGGGTTTATTGAAAGATATTTTATACAGAAAAGAAATGACCGTAGCCTAATATATGAGGTTTCGCTTAATGATTTTCGTAATATCAATTCTCAAAATAAACAAGGTATTAATAGCCAGTTATATTCAGAGTTGCGATTGAAATGGCTTCTAGTTGGTTCACTTGATAATGTATTTGCTACAAATAAACGTGTTGTGACGGCAAATGAACAGCGTATGCCAGGTATAACTAGATACCTTTCTGATTTTACAGAATTTTCTAAATAATTTGTCAACATGAAAATTATCTCTTATATTTAAGAGATGATAGTTGAGACTAACGAAGAGTTTCAGATTGTAAAAGATGCAGTAGCATCCGGCGATTCATTTTGGATACCGATGTACTCGGATGTCTTTCGTCATTATATGCATAATGATATTAGCTTTCTATACATATATTCAATATCGGAAGACAGAGATTTTATTATATCTTTCCGTCATATGGACTGCATTAGCCATCAAAGAGAACGTATACACGAACTAGTAAGTGACCATGATATCTTTGTATTAGCTAAAAAGCGATTCTGTTATTTCTATCCGCATTCGTGTATAGATGCCGATAT
>Ga0222718_10004934_pt1 | contig 10944 bp, 9 predicted proteins | sample C33_27DmetaG_FD_165045 | JGI IMG/M metagenome (GOLD analysis project Ga0222718, IMG submission 165045) | Estuarine water microbial communities from San Francisco Bay, California, United States - C33_27D | ecosystem: Environmental > Aquatic > Marine > Unclassified | place: USA: California... | reverse complement strand
TGATGCGAATCCAATGATCAAGCGTACAATGCAAGATGCAGTCGAAGAGATATATCAAGAGGCTTATAGAGAGTGGCCGGTCAGAGTCGAGCCTCCAAAGAGCGAGAGATCGCTCATGATGTCAGAGGTTGCCAGACTACGCAGAGAAGGGAAGACGGGCTCTCAAGCGTACGCAATAGCCAAGGACATGGAGGAGCGCGGTAAGTTTGTTCCTGGAGATGCTTCGCAAGCAAAGATCTCGGACAAGAGTCAAGACTCAAAGAACAAGCTCGAAAGAGGAGTCATGATCGACGGTCCTGATCTTGTTGCTTTTGTGCGCAATACTGCTCCTTATGCTTGGGCAATCCGGACAGGACAGTATACACTGAATGATCTTGCATACGGTACAAGGACGAGCAATGAGCTTCTCTGGGCTCCAATGAAGAGAGCCGGAGACGAGCTTGTCGACGTACTCGCAGACGATCTCATCAATCAAGCAAAGAAGGCATAAAACAATGGCAGACGTTAATAAGAGCGTAGAGATAACGCTGAGAGCCAATCTCAAGCAGCTCGAATCCTCCCTAAAAGACATCCCTAATATGACCAAATCGGAGGCCCGCGCAATGACGCGTGCCTTAGCTTCGGAGTTTAACAAAGCACAGAAGGCCGCGAAGAAAGCAGCAGAAGAAAGCAAGAAGGCAGCAAAAGCGACAAGTGCAGCCTATGAGCAAAGCGGCAAGAAGATCGGAGCATCATTTGACAAAGTCGCTCAAGATGCAAAAGCGGCAGCACACGAAGTCAAGATCAGCTTTGAGGATGCAGCCACAGGATCGAATCAACTTGCAGAAGGGGCCGAGACGCTCGGGACATCTATGGGTGCGGCCACTCTTGCGACAGACAAGCTCTTCCCTGGACTAGACGAAGGAGCAAAGAAGGCTCTTGAGATGGCTGACGGACTCGCAACCGCAGCCGAGCAAGCAATCAAAGGAGGCCCGGCGACAATGGCACTCACTGCTGCAGTCGTTGCCGGGACAGCAGCGTATAATCTGTACACACGATCAACACAGCTCGCAGCAGCACAGCAGAAGAGACTCGCAGAGGCACAGAAAGAAGCGAACGAGAAACTTGACGAGCAATTCGGAATCGTGCAAAGCATCACAGGAGACTTTAAGGATGCAAACAGAGAATATCAACTCCTGACAAAACAGATCACACAGCTGGAGTTTGATCTAGGATCAGCTCGGGACCGATCAGCAGAAAAGACTCGGCAAGAGCTGGAGATCCAAGAGAAGAGAATCAAAGAGCAAGAGAGACTTGTCACAATACTAGACAAAGCACAGCAAGGAACATCAAAGCTATCTGCACAAGAGAGAGAGCTGCTGAATACAGCAATGGCGATCAGTGATAACAAGCTCGTGCAAAAAGGCATCGACGCAGAAGGAGTCACAAGTGAGCTCGCATTGCTGAAGTTTCGCGGAGAGCTCCTCGGCAGACTCCAGAAAGAGCGAGACTTCGCAAATGCAATCGTCAACCGAAGAGAGCAAGCACTGCAAGCAGAAGAGAAGCTCATCAAAGCAAAAGCAGAATACAACAAAGAAGCCGAAGAAGAAGAGGACAGACTTGAAAGACAAGCAGCTCTTGATGCAAAGAGACTTGAGAATCAAGCAAGATTGCAACAGATCCAAGCAGTCGGACAATCTCTTGCAGATCAACGAATCGCATCAGAAGACAGAGCTCGTAAAATCTTTATATCAACACTTGATCCACAGCAGCAGATCATCGAACAGACAAAGATGAGAAAGGAAGAGATCGACGAAACAATCGAGAAGATCAATCAAGAGATAGCAGGAGCGAAAGCACTCGCAAAGATAGACGCAGACAGAACAGCAGCCGCAGAAGTCAGAGCAGAAGGAGAGCGCACAATCGCAGCTCTCATCCAAGAGAGACAAGTGATCGAAGAAGAAGGAGAGATCAGACTTGACGAGCTTCGACAGCAGAACAGCGACAAGAACAAAGAGAGAATCAAGTCAGAGGACGAGCTTAGAAAAGAAGCAATGCAAAGACAAATGCAAGAGCTCAACATGCAACAAGAGGCGGTGATTGGGACTTTCAGAAATACAACGAATGCAATTGGCGCAATCATGAAGGCGACAGGACAAGAGAATGCAAATACAATCAAGGCTCTCTTTGAGATGAACAAGGTTGCTTCTCTTGGTGAGATTGCATTTAACACAGCAAAAGCGATCACAGCAGCACAGGCATATCCTCCTCCTTTCAACGGTATCATGATAGCCTCCGCAGTCGCAGCAGGAGCAGCACAAGGTGCTACAGTGCTCAGTCAAAGAGCTCCGGAGTTTCACATGGGCGGCATGACTCCAGATGAAAGCATCGCAGTCGTCAAAGCAGGAGAAGCAGTACTTGATCGGGCAACCGTCGACAGACTCGGAGGAGAGCCCGGAGTCAATCGTCTACAAAATGGACAGACTGGACAGCCCGAGGTTATAGTCATGAATCCGTATAAACACTTTGATCGATATATGACAGACAGACAAAGAGCAGGGCTCTCGTCAAGATCTGCAAGAAGAGGATACTAATGGCAAACGTTACACCAACATACTTGAGAGGGTTTCTTGTTCCTCTTGCTCTTGGCTTCGAAAATGTTTGGGATGCGCAGAGCTCATTCTCTACAGCAGAGGAGAGAGCCGGAGATCCCGAACCACAACAAAATAGCGCAATGCAGCTCATCGCCCAAGGGAGACAAAGCGGAGCGTCAGATCTGACGATAGAAACAAAATCTCCAGGCTTTGCAGGATATGGTGCAGGCTTTGTCTTCACAGACAACCAGACAAGCACAACCTTCGGACGAGATCCGCAAAATGCTTTATCCAGATTTCAAAATCTGAGATTCTCGACATCATCATCAAGCAAGTATCTCAATCCGTCAGCACTGGACACAGGAGAAGGAGATCTGCTCGTATCCTATTTTCATGATCTCAACTCTGGACGCTTTCTCAAAGTCGACACGCTCGGACAAGACGACTCGCAGAGCGTTGTGATTGTCTATCAAGAGGACGTATCAATCACAGGATACAATATATTATCAGACATGTGTATCTTACCAAATGGAAAGTATCTCTTGTGCTTGATTGCAGGAGACAGTAATACAGTCAACGTCAAAACCTTTGTCAGCGAAGACGGTGCAACATGGACACAGCGATCAGACAAATCTCTTGAAGATGAGATTAAGATCGGCACATCGACCGGATCGGGATCATCCTTTGATAATCACAATCCGCAGAGATTAAAGATTGAGCAGAGCAACGGAGTCATTCTTCTCTTGATTGAATCTATATGGAACAATACAAGCGCAACAAAGAGAAATCGCGTCCTGCAATATGCTTCGACCGATCTCGGGGGAACATTCCGAAAGATCACGACAGACTCGGAGATCGAAGATCACTCTTTTCACAGCATCGATCTCTATGCAGACAAAGGACTCTTTCGTGTCGGCTTTTATGGAGATAGGAACCCGAGCTACATGACACTGCCTTCTGCATTCACAAGTATTCACGCGATGCGAGCTGCCGGTGCTTTTATCGTTGTAGACGGTACAATCCGATCAGATGGTACAGACGACTACATGACAGGAGGGGATCTCTCAGTCTGGACGGACGAGGGAGCAAGTCATCATCTCATCGCAAGAGCTGCCAGTATCAATGCAGGAGACTTTCGGATATATTGGAGTCAGAATGCCATTGAATGGCGAGCAATGGGACAAGACATCAACGGAGCAGGACGAGCGGTTAGAACCGGAGACACAAACAGCCAGATCGAAACAATCAAAGCTGTCTCCTGGACGGGGAAGACTGTGCTTGTCGGAGAAGCAAAAGCGACAGCCGCAAACTATAGTATGTGCATGATGTCTTTCGGAGGATACTCCTCTGTGACTCTTCCTGCGTCAGCTCTTGCCAATAGCGCAATAGCAGAGTGGAATCGACTCTCGTATGCATATAACTATCCCGGACTTGATATCTTCTCCAACTTCACAGGAGTCAGCAAGACAGCAGTCGGAGGAGGAGAGTCTCTGACAAGTCTCGGAGTATTCAATCAAAATGCCGAATACTGGACAACGAACCCGAGCGTGTCGGGCATGCCTCTCGCAGACATCATCGACAAGGGTTTGATCGTCAGAGCTCGAATCCAGAGAATGAGCGGAGGCAACAATACAACAAATAACAGAGGAGTGCTTCTCAAGATTGACGACACAACCGAAGACTATGAGATCGAAGTCCGAGTCTCTCCGACAGAGATCAAAGTCAGAGACAATAATGCTTCGGCAGATGTTATTACAGTCGGCTCTTTGTCTTTGGATACAGTCGATATTTTGATTGCATTCTCTGGAGGCTCTGTCACAGTCTTTTATCGTGACATCGACAGCGAGAGCAATACAAGAACATGGATTGACGCAGGAACATACAGCAGTCTATCAGACGGAGGAGGAGGAGGCTCAATCTTGCAGCGCATCCGATGGGGACATCTTGCCTATTCTGGAGTAGGGACTCTCGAAACAAGCTGGAGCAGCGTATCTCATGCGCAAGGATTCCAAATATCAGAGCAGATACACGACTTTACAAATCCCGATGATCTCATGCACAGAGCATACCCAACAATCGAGCGATTCGCATGGACAGCAGACAATGTCTCCATCACGACAGCCAACGGTCAAACATTCCTCGGAGACGAATACAATATCACTCCAGACTCTGACTTCTCGATCAATAACGTATTTTATGCAAGCAGCCCGACTCCGAGGGTGACATGGAAGAGCGAAGCAGTCAGCTCGGGATCAGTGCCAGAAATGGACATCGCGCTCAAGCTTAATCCAGACACGAGCATCCACAAAGACGAAGTCTTCCCAAATGACATAATCGGGCTGCATCTCTCCGGGCACAACTTCCGACTCGCACGACTACAATACTACAGCTCGGGAACATGGACCACACTCGAGACTTTCGATGCGTATATAGAAACCGGAGGAGTCGTCAACGGTCGCACATTGACAGGAGTCAACACAGCAACCAATCAACCGTACTTCAGATATAACGAGTGCGCAGGATGGCGAGCTCGGATTGAGACTTCTCGAGGTGTCTATGAATGGAGGACAGTCGTCAGCAACTCCGAAGGAGTCTTCGGAGGCACAGCAACAGGAACAAAGCAAGCAGTCCTCAAGATAGACGAAGACATCACAGTCACAGTCTCACCAAATGAGATCGACTTGATCCCGAACAGCATGACACTTCTCGCCAATCTCAACGGACAAAAATTTGAGGCTCTGAGACTCAAGATCTTGAGCCAAGAGACTCTCGAGAATGACTTTCGAATCGGACTCATGCATATCGGAGCTGTAGTCATTCCGGGCAAGCAGTATCAAAGAGGACGTACAATCTCAATCTCGTCGGGCACAGAGACGACAGAGACACAGTCAGGAGTCATCTATGCTCGCAACTATCGTCCTTCTCGTCGATTGTTCCGCATTGCGTGGACAGAAGGGATCGACATATCCGAGATACAAGGTGATAATCCTGATCCTGATTATTGGATTGCAGACGCAGTCTCTGGACAGCCGATAGCAATTGCAAACGATGTGCCCGATCTTCTGCAAGGATTGCTTGATTATCTGCAAGGAGAGAAGACTCCGATTGTATACTTGCCGATGATCTCCAAAGGAGCAGACGCGAGAGAGCTGCTGCGCGAAAATGAGCAAACTCTCGTCATGCTTGTCGGAGATGTTCAAGTCGAGAATGTGCTTGGAGACGAGCTTGTCACAGACGGAGGGGAGCTCATGCGCATCGCGACTCTGACTCTCCAAGAGGTGATCTAATGCGCTTGTATCCAATGACAGACTTTCTTGAGACGGAGATCTGCTTTCTTGCCGAAGTCGATCTCAAAGGCACGACATACAGATTCTCTTCCTTTCCGGTAGAGATTGAGCTTGACTCAGGAGGAATCGTCTTCTTTCCTGGACTCCTCGGAGATCCGAGCTTTTCCCAAGAGCTGCAAGAGATCGGACAAATTAAGCTGTCGACAAATAGCATCTCGATGTCGCTTGTCTTTCCTTTCAATGTCGCAGAGCGTCAGATGATCGGGAAGGGAATCGATAATGCAGTTATGACTCTCTCGTATATCACAATCAAGAGAGGAGTCGTACAGCAGACATACGAGGAGATAATCGATTTCTTCAGAGGAGTGATCAGAGAGCCAGTATACGGACATCCAAATGCAGAGCAAGGTTATTGTGAGTTTTCTGTAGAGAATGAGATCTATGTGAATGATACAAGCATCCTGAAAGCCTTAAATGGAGACTTGACACTCTTCGATAACTTCCCTTTTTCAAGAGAAGCATTCGCAGGAGCCGGACAGCTTGAGAACATTATCACAGGAGGGATTCTTCCTGCACAGAACTATCATCTCGGCAAGACAATCCCTGCTGTCATTGGCTTTCCCGGACAGACGATCAGACGAGACGGGACATCAATCGACTATCCTGCGACTCCTGCATACATCATCGGAGTCGATGTAACAGCTCCTCCTCTTGATGTCTTTGTCTGTATTGCAGGTCATGCAGTCAAAGCAGAGACGGTCACACTCCAAGATAACAGAGGCAACATATCGACGAGCAGAACAGTCTATAACGGAGTCGGGCAGAATGGACAGGTCTTTGCTTATGCTTTTTTCTTGGACTCTGATCTTGACTTTGATGTCAATGACGAAGGTTTGCAGTATTTCGTCCGATGGGTAGACGGAGGAGGAGCGATTAGTCCTTATACAGGAGACGAGCTAACAGGAGGAGGAGACTTGATTGTCTGGTGTCTTGAGTCACTTAAGATTGACTATGACAGAGAAGCATTTGAGGCAGTCCGTCCTGTATTGAATGAGTATTCATTTTCAGGTTACATCAATGACTCCTCGATCAAGACATACGAGTTTTTGCAAAAATACATTATTCCTTTTCTCCCGGTCACGCTCAGCACAGGAGCAGCAGGAGTCTATCCTGTTATTGATCATCGAAACACAGAGAGATTCTCTTCTCCGAGATCATCGATCACGACGAGTCCAGTCTTTGAGCGTATCTCTCCTGTCTCTCCAAGAGAGAGCGAGATTGTCAATGAGCTCATTGTGCAATATGCAAGCGGATTCGAACAGACTATATCAGTCGACATCAATCTCGGAGGAGGAAGTCTTTCGCATAAAGTCGGAGGGAATGAATACAAAGGGATTCTCTATATCAAAGCCGACAGACTCGAATCTCTGGAGGCTCCTTATGAAATGGTTTCTCCGTATTGCATTCTATCACAGCAGATATACGGAGTGCAGAGCCAGACAATCGCACTTGACTATGTGCACGACAGAGACACAGCAATCAAGATCGGACTGGACATCATCAGACGCAAGTCTCTCCCTGAAAAGGTTTGCACATATCGCGCGAGCTTCTCCTTTGGATTCTTGGCTGTCGGAGACGTGATTGAGCTCACAGATACAGACATCGGATTGTCACAGGCAAAGGTGCAGATTGTCGGCAAGACATACGACGGAACCTCATGGCTTTATGATATAATGTTTCAAGAGAATCCAATCGACAATCAAAGAGTGACACAATGAAGTATATAAATTGGGGCCTAAACCAGCCTCCTATATTGAGCAGAGTCGAGTCTCTCGGATATAAGATTTTTACGCAAAAAGAATACGACTTGAACATCATCGGGATTCGCAGTCAGGACAGAAGGCCGGGCCTCTTCGATGATGAGATCCGAGTGTGCTACAAGGAGGGCTTTGATTGGATAGAGGAGCGATACAAAGCAACGACAGATCCAAGCATGGAACAACACAGAGATCCCGACAATCCGAAAGGAGTCGCAATCTTGAAGCCCGGACAATATAGAGGAGTCTACAAGATCGACAAGCACGGAGGGAAGTACTACGCGCTATGCCAAAGAGGAGCAGAAGTCACAGTCTACAGAGACAACAACAAAGACGAGCACACAGATTATATCAACGAGGAGAGCGGATACTTCGGGATCAATCTGCACAGAGCGCACTCACACAAGATTGTACAGTCGACAAGAGCATACAGTCATGGGTGCCAAGTGATACAGAATCCGGCTGACTTCATGCGCTTGATGGGACTCGCTCGTCTACAGGTTGGAATCGGTTATGAATCTTTTACTTACACACTGATCGAGGCTACAGACGAGGAGCTTGATTGATGGACGCAAATACATACACAGACATCTGGATTAACCTGGCGACAAATAGTCCTTTCCTTGGATGGATGATCTATACATATCTCCAGACGCAGAAGGATCTGAAGCAGACACGCGAGGACTCAAAGACGGAGCTCCGCGAGCTGCGCACAGAAGCAAGAGAAGAAGAAGCAAGAATCCGAGACAGGTTTGAGGCTGTGATCGCAGACTTGCAACAAGATCGACAAGTGCTTGTCGATGGATTTTCTGGCCGCATCGATTCTCTTGAGAGAGGACAGAAAAAACTCTTTGCTCTCCTGGAGCCAATCAAAGAGCAGATGCAAGAGATCAAGATCAAAGAAGATCTCAAGAAGCAATTAAGCAAAGAGAGAGCGTAACAAATAGCGCACTCGCCAGAATAGCCGATGAAATACTGTTGCTCTGTTCAGCTTCTTGTACAGCATATACGTCTGCAAAACGTCAATCCTCGCTCTGTGTCCTTCTTTCCAATCGAAGTACTCCCGAATTGAGTCCATGCTGACAGACTTTAGATTGTGCAGATGCTCCAGAGCAAGAGTGACAGTGTCGATCATTCTTCTGTCATAGCGTGTCTTGATGCCATTGCGGAAGCACGTCTCGGACAAAAACTCTTCGTCAAATCGCACATTATGCCCGACAAGAATGCAGCCCGATGTCAGATCAGCGACGCGAGACATAACCTGCTCAGCATCTGGAGCATGGAACCAGTCTTTTTCATTATATCCATTGATCGCGAGTGCTCTCGGCTCTGCATATTCGATATGTACTGGTTTGATCTTGCTAGTGTAGTTTGTCATGCCTTTTTTCGGACAGACTCTTATGATTGAGATTTCGATGATTTCGTGCAGCTGTGAATTGAGTCCGGTTGTCTCTACATCGACGAATGCTAATGGCTTTTTCATGATTTCCCCTTTTTTGTTTGCAGGTTGTCATCACACAAGATAACATAATAGAGTCCATTTTGAAAGGACACAAAAAGGAGACAAGATGAAAATACACATCAGCCCGAAGATAATTACTTTTATGGTTCAGAATGCCAGGACGAGCGATGATATACAAGTAGTGCATGATCTTGTAAAAGAGTCAGCACATACTCATCTACTAAGATGGATATTAGAGGAGAAGATCAAGAAGATCAGAGAAGAACAACAAGAACAAGAGACAAAGAAATGATTGATTATGTAAACACAGAAGAGCTATGCTTCGCAGATTGGCTCTCGCAGACTATGACAGACAACAATCTCAACGCATCGCAGCTCTCTCGAGCAATCGAAGTCAATCGCAGCACGATATCTCTCTGGCTATCCGGCAAGAGATTGCCGAGCTGCTCTCTTCGCGTCAAGCTCGCACAGCATCTCTCAAGTCTCGGCATCGACTCATTTAACCCGATGATCAGAGAAATACTTTGGAGAGTGCATGTCAGTGAATGGAGAGCAGAATGAGCCGCAGACAGTTTAAGCAGAGCATACTCCCGACAAGAGTCCCTCCGAAATACACGAAGCTCCCGAAGCGCACACCAAACAATCGCAGATGCTCCGAGCTTCAAAAGTTTCTCCTTGGACTGAAGAAAGCAGCTGGAGATCGATACTCTGATCACGACTTCGCGCAAGCGTGCGGAGTCAAGAAAGGAAGTATCAAGCTCTGGTACTATGGCAGACCATACGGAGCACTATCAGGAGAGAGTATTGCAAGATACTTTGCTCCTCTTGTCGGCATCCGTCTTCCCGAGCTGCGCAGACAAGTCGAAGAAGTACGCGTCAAAGCATGGACAGATCAATGATCCCGATTATCTCCGATGACATCAAGAAAAAGTCGCTTGACGTTGGCATCATCAACATCAAGCACGAGCAGCAGACAATCTTGGGCATTGCATATCTTGTATCGATTGCTAATGTTCTTTGCAGGTCAAGAGGAGAATCTATATGATAGTATACATCGAACCTATAGCATGTCCTCGTCCGAGAGTGACAAAGCAAGGACGGTCATATTATCCCGTGAAATATAAGAACTGGATCAAGGACATGAGAGAAAGCCTCAAAGATATGAGTGTCCCGGAGGGAGCTCTGCATGTCGAGCTTACCTTTATTGTTAAGCGTCCGAAAGCAATGCGCAAAGGTAAAAGAGTAATACACATTAAAAGACCGGATCTCGATAACATGGTGAAAGCGATACTCGATGCTCTTCCGATACCTGATGATGCTGTTGTCTGTAGCATCACCGCTAAAAAGTTTTATGCAGCGACAGGAGAAGATCCGCAGATCGAAATCCTGATCTGTAGTGCTGAACAAATAAAAAAGAACCTCGGATGAAACAGATCCGAGGCTCTAAAACAACACAAGGCACAAAGACACAATTAAGGAAACAAACAAACAATTGGAGAATCAATGCGCATCTATACTATAACCGCATTCCCGAACATACGTCAACCTGATCGACAAATAAAACTCGCGTACTCATGGACCAACCTTTGCAGATTTCTCGGCAAGCAGAGAGAGCCAGTCGCGAAGATCAAGCAAGGAGCTTGGAGTCCTGCATCCTTCGATGGAAAGAGACTCAATCAGAACGTGACGAAGCTGAGCTGTCTAGTCCTGGACATCGACGACTCAATCACTCTCGGACAAGCCGGAGCGAATCTCATGATTCGAGGAGTGCAAAGCTATATTCATACATCTGTAAGTCATACTTC
>Ga0222718_10004931_pt1 | contig 10945 bp, 5 predicted proteins | sample C33_27DmetaG_FD_165045 | JGI IMG/M metagenome (GOLD analysis project Ga0222718, IMG submission 165045) | Estuarine water microbial communities from San Francisco Bay, California, United States - C33_27D | ecosystem: Environmental > Aquatic > Marine > Unclassified | place: USA: California... | reverse complement strand
AAGAATACCAACTGTTGATACACCAGTTACAGAAACTATATCCAATAGTTGTGTCTTTTTAAGTGTCATCTTACTGTTTTTCCTTTATTTATCAAGTGAATAGTGATGAAGTGATATCAAGTTGTGTAGGTTGAGCAATACCTGTTAAAGATGAACCATCACCTTCAAATGAGGTAGCAGTTACAATACCAGTCACGTTCACCCCAGTTGATGTGAGTGGACCTTGCAATGAATTTGCTACTGTGACACCAAGTGTACTAATTCCTGTAACAACAAGACTATCAGTAACAACAGTATCAGCAATTACATTAGTTGTATTTGCTAATCCAGTGATTGTTACATTACCAGTAGCACCACTTACACTGATATTACTACCAGCAGTGATACTTGTAACGATTCCAGTTAATCCAGAAGCATCACTTCCAGCAGTTACAACACCAACACCACCAACAGTAGCACTTCCAGTTACGGTAAGGTCTCCACCTACTGAAAAATTACCAGCTGCTGAAGTTATAGGATTGGCAATATTAAATGCTTTATATGCTACAAATTCAATAACATCACCACTTTCTGCTGCTGATGTAAGAGTAACAGTAGAACCATCAGTTGCACTGTAGTCAGTAATATCAATCAGTCTTGAACCATTAAGATATACATCCAGAAGAGTAGGTGTATATGATGATGTAAAGGTAAATGTAGTTTGAATTCCACTAAGTGAATTCGTTTGCCTTGCTATAGTTACTGAGGAGTCTCCTGGATTCCTTCCAATATAACCGCCTTTATCTGCCATCAGGTAACTCCTTGAAGAATGCCTAGTGTTGCATCAATTGCTGAAGCAGTATCACAGTAAATCCTAATTACATCATTTTCAAGTAGAACTGTCTTGCCTGCATCACTAATAACAAAAGAACTACCTGTTGGAACAGGTATATCATTTACAATATTAGTTGATGTAGAACCAGAACTCACCTCAATGAAAATATTTACACTGTTATTAGTGAGATTAGCAAAAGTGCCACCAATCAAAATTGATTTAGTTCCTGGAGGAGAGGTATAAGCAACAGATGGTCCTAAGAACCTTACAATCTGAGTTGTGGATGCTGCTGCATTGGTTGATGTCTTATCAACAGTGACTTGACCAACACCAACAACACTTACCTTTGTTCCACCACGAAAGTGTTGAGTATCAACCATATCCCCAACATTAACACCAACTGTTGAGATGCCAGTGATTGTTGTTGCATTAGCACCAACAGATGCAGCACTACTGGTTGTTACAATACCAGCTGACCTTTTTAGTGCGTTTGTAAAGACTTCTGCCATTTTTCTTTATGTGTTAGAGATATTTATCAGGAACCAAGAGCAATTGCAAGACCAAGTGATACACCTGGTGTAAATGTTACTGTTGCAATACCAACAGTTGCTGGATCAACAGTAATTGCAGTGCCATTTGTTGAGTTGAAATTGAGTTGAGTAACTCCAGCACCAATGAAAACACCTTCAGAACCTATACCTATTGCTGCTTGAAGTTCAGGGGCAGCTCCAGTTAAGTATGAACCATCACCATAATAAGTAACAATTCCAGTAGAACTGCTTGCTGTGATGATACCTGAAGGATCACCAATCTTAACTCCATCTAATGTAGAAATGCCATCAATATAGACATTATCCTGGAATGTAGATACACCTACAAATGTGGATACTCCACTGATGTAAATGTTTCTACCACTGATTTCATCATATACAATATCACCAATAACATTTAAGTTACCAGCAACATTTAAGTTACTACCAACATAAAGGTCACTAGCAAAAGTACCAATACCAGTGAAGGTAGAAAGTCCAGTGACTTCTAATTTAGCAATCTCAACTTCACCATCATCAATATTAACATTAGAGAGGGTAGATAACCCAGCAACTCTAAGATTATTTGGAACCAGAGTTCCATCTACATTGACTTGACCAAGAAAGTATGCTGCTGTATCACCAGCTCCTGCTCTTCTTCTAACATCTACGTTATAGACTGGATTTGCGATATTGAAACCACTAAATCCGTTAGAGTTAAGAACAGTAAGAGCAGTACCACCTAGACCAACATTGAGTTCATCAGCAGCAGTAGTAACGCCTGTAATATAAGCGCCAGTTTCTACTCTGAGGTCTCCGTGTACATCAAGCAAACTGCGTGGGGTGGTGGAACCAATGCCAACTTTCTGTAGGTCAGTATCACCGTAAATTAAATTTACAGCAATCTCTATTCCGTTCTTGACTACAAAATTCTTGTTTACAGCCATAAGTCCTCAGAGGTTCACTATCCCCTCAGTTTTTATTATTTATACAAAAGGATTCTACCTTTATCATCAATAACCTAACCAAGAGAAAGGTTTACTCTTGCCTTATCAACTCCACCACCACTGGTTGATGTGATCACAGAAATTGTTCCATCGCCATATCCACTTCCTCCCCCACCACCTGCTCCTGATGAACCACCAGAACCACCAGTTGCTCCACTACCACCATTACCACCATTGTTAATACCAATACCTGTTGTATCGCTGATAGTATAACCTGGTTTGAATCCTCTTGTAATTAAAGAACTACTAGAAACAGTTGTTCCATCTATACCAACATATCTAATCTTTGATGCACTATTATTACTACAAGCAGAAATGCCTTGATCAACCCAATAAGAACCCTTAGTGCAACTTATGGTTCTACCACCACTAGGTGCTGATGCAATTGTGTCCCCAGAAGACAAAGTAATTGTAGAGTCCTGAAACAATGAACCAAATATACCATTGAGAGATAAGTTTGTTGTCTGACCACCCCTTCCTACACTACTAGAACCACTTCCATTTCCTCCTGAAACATTAATTCCACCACCAAAACCACCATTACCAGATGTTCCAGCATCACCACCTTCACCCACAACTGCAATCAGATTAGATCCCCTATAAAGGAATACTGATGAATTATCACCAACACCAAGAATTGTATATTCTACCTCCTTTTTCAATGTAAAGGAAATATTAGAGAAACCACCCTGTCCACCAGTATTTGAACCGTTATTACTACCCTTTCTGCCATACATACCAAGTTTTATAACAACATCTTTCTCTACTGCATACATTTGAATGACTGAGTAATCTGATCCAAACGTATCATCTACAACAGAGAATGATGCTGTTTCATCTAAATTGATTGATTGTGTCTTATATTGATTAGTTGGAGAATATGCTTCTAACTTAACAATAGATCTTGGAGGAACAACATCATAAGAAACAAGATGAGAATTTAATGGCGAGTTGATAACATTAGAAGCTGTTACTATACAATTGATTATCCCACCATAATCAACATCATTAGTGTATATTTGTAAGTTCTTTGTACCAGCACCACTTACAGTAGTTGTTACAGTTTTTGTTGTTGATACTCTAGTGATAGAAAATGATCCATTTCCACCATTAGCAACACCACCAGTACCATTTGTGGTTGTTCCATTAGACACACCACCAATATATCCTGATCCACCACCACCTGCTCCATCAGCACAGCATACAGGGTAGGGATTTCCACCAGCACCACCATAATATCCACCGCCACCACCAGCAGCACCAGGTCCACCTTGAAGTGCTGCTCCATTATCTTGTCCGCCTCTACCACCAGCAGATTGTGTTCCACCCTCACCACCTCTACCAGGAGCATTACCACCATTACCTCCAGTAGTTCCACCACCAGTACCACCAGCAGCAGGGTCGTTTGCGCCACCACCTCCACCACCAGCAATGATTACTGCATTTCCAATAGTGATTGAATCAGAGAAGAGTCCAGTGAAACCACCTCCACCTCCACCTTGTCCATTTCCACCACCACCATTACCACCACCAGAAAATCCACCAGATCCAGCATTAGCACCAGCACCACCAATTCTAAGTTGATATGCCTGTCCACTTGAGAATGTAAATGTTCCTGTGGATTCACCACCAGCACCACCACTCACACCTCTGGATGAAGATCTTCCTCCACCAGCACCTTTTGCTATCAAAGTAGTGGTCAAATTGCCACCATTTGTTGTTATAGTATATGTTCTTCCTGTTACAAATTCGTCATAAACAGAAAGTTGACTCCAATCTAATGTGATATTATCTCCAGCATCACTAGTGATAGACATTGTAGGGAATTCAGTTCCTGAAGATTGGACTGTCTTAGTAGTAGTTCCATTTATTAATTCAGTTCCTTCCAATTCCCACTTATATGAGAGAGGGACATTAGTAGACGGTGATATCTCTGCATCTATTGAGAACTCAGCAGTATTGTCAGAACCAATCAAAACAGATGTTGGCTGTTTTGTAATAACAATTGTTGGAGGAGCAGTCAATACAGCAGAAGTTGATGTTGCTTTATTGATACCCTCAGCAGGATAACTAATAATATCTTCATCTGGTCCAGGAATATATGTTGCTACAACAAAAACAGGTTTCTGGTCATCATCACCATCAATACCATTAAGTGTAAACGTAGTTATTCCAGCAGAACTACTTTCAATAGAAGCATTACTATTAGGATCTACTGATGTATCATTAATTGCATTACCACCAAAATACCATTGGAAATCAAATGTTCCATTGGTATTATTGTAAGGAAAAGTAGCAGTTGATATTGCCGTAAATGTGGCTACTCCTGCTAAACTTGCTGATACATTAATGGGATTGGTACTAAACTTAACGTTTGGACCGTTAAGATGTAGTTCTGTAGGAATGTTGCTGTAAAAGTTCATCATACGAAGTTCTGACCTCCAACAACACCAAAGAGTGATTGTCCACCATCAAAAGTCATAAATGAGTAGATGTCTGTTGCTCCAGCAGAAACACTGACAGTGGGCAACAACCCACCTCCAGGGAATAAAACAGGAATAGCCACAGAACCTGAAGTTCTAAATGTAGCAATACCCACACCATATGGTGTTGATCCCTGTGTAATCTTGATTGTGAATGATTGTGCTGAATTTTCTTTAACACCTGTCAATGTGAATGAAGTGATGTTCTCAGTAGTAGTTAGATTGAATACCTGACCCTGTGTGAGATCAATAGTTACAACATTACTTGAACTTGTGAGTGATTTTGTAAGTGAATAGGATGACTGGATTCTTGCTTTATTAGCAACATCAAGTGATTCTGTTGGTGTTATTGATCCAATACCAACACCAGTAGAAGTAGTAGTGATAATAGTAGCACCACTGCCAACCTTAATATTGGTAGCAGTAATAACACCAACTACTATTTCTCCTGATGTGGAGTCCAGATCATAATTAGTTGATTGCAATTTACCAGTTACAATCAAGTCTCCTGCAAAGTCAGCAGTTCCAATGAATCTAGATGCATTAGCAACATAGAGATTGGTTCCTGCAACACCAGGACTTCCAAGTTCCAGGACAAATGCACCAGAAGGTGTAGTAGTTCCAATACCAACACTCAGATTTTCAATAGGATAGATACCTGTTCCTAGTCCAGCATTGGCACCTACCCAGAGACTATCATTAGTAAGATTAGTCAGTCCTGATCCATCACCAGTAAACTGATTAGCAAATACTGTACCATTAACCCTCAGACTTACACCATTAGCAGTGGTTCCAATACCAACTCCATCACCATCAACACAGAATGCAGATGAACCAGAACCAACCTTTAAGGTACAATCACCAGGTGTTGTGGTTCCAATACCTATCCCATCAAATATAGGAACATTAGAATCTTTATCTACACTAACAGCACCAAATTGATTCCAAGTTCCATTCCTAGTAAATACCCATCCAATATTGCCTGTATCACTATTATCTACCTCAGAATAAAAAACAATATCACCAGGTGTTCCTGCTAATGTTGGTTTTGATGTTGAAACTGTAAGTTTTCTAGAAACAGGTGCATTTCCTTGTATGAATAGTGAGTTTGCCTCAATACCATCAGGTGATGTTGATGTAAGTTTCTTAGAGAACAGTGTAGGTCCATCAAACTGTGAAAGAAGATTGCCTGCTGATCCACCCTCAACTTTAAGAGTTCTGGAGATGGTAACATCAGCAGGATTGATGATGTCTGTTCCTGTATCAGGTCCAAGAGCAAAGATATCCTCACCTGTAACAGTAGGAACTGGTGTATCAAATACTTCCTCTTTACCAGTATTAGATGATATCTTCTTATTGCCAACAAAGAAGTCACCTCTATCATTCATACCAGTGAATACTGTAATACCACCAGCACTAGTGAATGTTTGTGACGTAAGTTGTTCCTTAATAGTCAACTGTCTTGCTTGCTTTTCAGGAAGAGCAGTTGAATAGTTGCCAGGACCATAACCAAGATATTCAAATGTATGCCCTGAAGCACGCATAATGGATGGTCTTCTGAGTTCAAGTGGACTAACCTTAACTCTCTTAACAACAGAACCTGTTGAGTGAATTGCTGCCTGTGTTCCAAGCAGACCTCTGAATACCTTAATTGGATTAGAAGAAACAGTAGTCTTAATTCTTACAATCTCATCATCAATTCTCAGATAATCACCAATCTTGAAGTCAAATGCTGTTAGATTGTTGATGCTAACTTCATCAACAGACAAATTAGGAACCTGTGCTGAAAGTTGTGCAGTAATTCCATCATAGATGTTCAGAATTCTACCACCAAAGTTCTCATCATATAGTGAGATGAGACCAGGTTGTGCTGCCTGTCCAGGGCTGTGTACCTTAATTGAACCTGTTGTAGCAGGAACACTAGTTGAAATTCCAATATTAGCAACGAATGAAGTAAGACTTACAACCCTAGTAACAGTAAAACCACCATTATAGAGAGAACTATTAGCACCAGACATTGTGAATGCATTATTTGTCCTAAATCCATGATTAGTGGATGTAGTAACAGTGGCAAGACCAGTTACATTATCATAAGAAAGTGTTGAAACATCAATTGTTGGTCCTGTTATAGTGAATGCTGCATTGGTTGTCTTATCAGCACCTACCCCATTATCTGATGAAGATTCAACAGGGACTAAAGACTCTACGTTAATCTCAGTTGTGGATGAAAGTCCACTGATAGTATAAAGTTGATTATATCCTTCATATGCAAATGATGTGATACCACTAATTCTAATTGTATCACCAATGTTGCTATAGATTGAAGTAACAGCAACAGAAGCAACAACATGACCAGTAGTAGTAGCAACGCCAGTAACAGTCAGGTTATCTCCAACCACATAATTAGTTCCTGGATCTATCATATCAATATCAGTGATAGTTCCTGAACCATCTACTGTAATTCTACCACTTGCCTGTCTTCCTGTAACACCAGCACCAGCAATGAATTTGGCATTGTATAGATTCTCTACAGCACCTGATCCATTACCATATCCAGAACCACCATTTACAATTTGGAGTTTAACAATTCTGTTTAAACCATGTTCAATATCAGTGTAGATAGTATGAGCAGTTCCAGCACTATTGGATCTGATATCTGTGATACCAACACCAATAGCCAGATCAACCTCTGCATTCCTTACTGCAGCCTTTGTGATGCTATTCTTAACCTCATCAACTTCAACCAAACCAAGAGTATTAGCAGAAGCATAAGAAACTGCAGATTTTGGATCAGAGGAAGGATTGTCCCTATCATACTGAGGATAAAGATCCTTAACTGGTTGTGGGAAGGAATACTTTGTTGAATCATTAAATGGTGCAATCTCAGGAGTGTTACTTGCATCAATAATAGTCAGATAATAAACACCATCCTGAACACCATTTTGATATTCTCTTACAGTATCAACATCATAAACATAATAGTTGTTTGTTGTCCTAACCTTTTGATAGTTTGGAAGTGAGGTAGTTCTCTGTGAAGTATTATTAGTAAATGTTCCTGGGTTAGTAGGGGGTGCAGTTACAGCAAACTTATTAGAATTTGATACATTAACTACAGTATATGTACCATTATAACCAGAATTAGCAATACCAATTGTGTTGACTGTACTTGTTACATTATTGATCTTAACTGTTGATCCAGATCTCAGACCATGAGGAACTTCCGTAGTGAAATTGAGGTTACTACCATCAACCTCTGCATTAGAAATAAATCTAAAGTTTCTCATCTGAGCAGAGTTGCTCATAGAAACAGAACTTGGATTGTATTGAAGTGCTACCTCACTATTTGTAGAACCTGTTACATCATTAGACTCCTGAAGAACAAATGAAGTTCTAGGAGGTCTTGCTGATGTGATACCAACACCAGATGGAATAACATACCTAAACTTATAGATCTTATCATTAAGAGACCTATCATCAGATTTTCTTATGATATAAGATCTAGATGTTGCTGTACCTAATGTTGTTCCACCAACACCTACTAATGTAGAATAGATGTTGTTATCTGTAGTTGCAGTTCCTACATTGATATACCATTGCTCATTAACAGTATCAAATTGAACTGGGTGACCAACATCTCCTACAATCTTATCACTAACTCTACTTTCTGCCCTGATTGTTCCACCTTTATTGTTGATGGTAATTGATTGACCTGCTGCTGCCTCACTGAATGAAGATGCAACTTTAAGTTGATCAGCATTCAATCCATCTGTAATAGCAAAATATACCTTATTATTGATAATTCCATCAGGCAATCTTGCAGTATCAGAGACAAATCTAATAGTCTCACCATTCAATAACTGATGATTGTCTGTAAAGGTGATTACATCTGCTGTGATGCTATTGATACCAGCAGCAGTTCTTCCAATAGTTCTTGTCTTTACTGAACTAACTTGATTAGTACTATTCTCAGTGCCCTGCATCACAATGCGAGCAGACTTTGTTCTCAGAGTTCCATCACTGGTAATGCCAACATTTAGAGTGTCATTTACTTTTGCACCAATTCTATGACCTTGAAGAACACCTTTTGGAGGATTTTCTGAGTTTGTCTTATTATAGAGATATAATCTATTTGTAGATGAAATACCAATAGTGTTGGTCACATCAATAGCATCATATTCAAGGTTAAAGTTGCTACTTTGAATTTCTTGTGGAGGAATAACATGAGTAATATAACCAACATCATCCTGCAAGAATGCTGCATCTCTAAATCCAGTTGAGTTAAGAGCTATTTCTCCGAAGTTAGAGTTAGAGTTAGTAACTGAGAAGTCACCACCACTTTCAGTGACAAACTGCTGAGAATAACCTATAGCAAAAATAGAAACTAACTGGCAAATAGCATTGTTTGATGCCTTAATATGGAAGTTAATATATTCTGGTCTATATTTCGCATCTGGATCACTATGGATATTAGGAACGTTATTAGCATACAGGAATGTACCTGTAGTCTTGTCGTACTTCAGGAATGCATTGTCATCTTTCTGTAGAGATACGCCCGTAAATTGAGCTACCACCATAGATTTGAATCCAGTTGCCTTAGAACCATCAGCATGGAGACCACACATACCAAAAACAGATCTCATAGAGATGTTAAAGATGTAAGGTGATGCTGATGATACAGTATCAGTATCCAATACAACAGATGCAGATGCAGGAGTCTCTAAAGCATCTGTAGGTGCATTTCCTACATTATAGGTAAACTTAGTAGTTTTGCCAGTAGAAGCATTTCTAGTTAAAACAGTATCTACAAGGAATGAACCATTATATGCAGGATCCACACAATCATTGACCTGGAATGCTGTATCTACATTCAGACCTTCTACTCCAGGTGATTCTACTTCAACAGTAATACTTGTAGTTGCTGTAACACCATCACCTGCCCTGATGCTGGTAATACCAACTGCACCACCTTGAGGACCAACAATACGATATTCATCAATCTTTGCCTCAATATCAAGACCAGATGAAGGATAATCAGGCGAAATTGCTCTACCAGAAGCAGGTCCATATGCAAGTCCTACTTTCTCATAATACATCTCAAGATCAGTTCTTGAATATTTCTGATTAGAGTTGAAAGCATCATTAATGTATACATCATTAACACCATCTGCATATTCAAAAGCAGTTATCTTATGGTGCGAGAAGTTAGGAACAAATGTTGCTGTTGAATAATCTTTATATACCTGTCCGTTTGGATTGCCATCAAAGATAGTAAACTGCCAAAAGTAAGAACCACCAGTTACTCTAAAAAGAGCAGTTCTTTCAATATTGTTATTTTCAGGATTTGGAACATACTTAGGGCGAATTTTAGTTTTACGTAGATCCATGCCCACAATGGATACACCACGTGGAATGATTACACCACCATTGACACTGTTTAGTTTGTATAGTTGGTTTGTGGGAGAGTCTAAATCAAAGTTTGAAAGAGCATTGAATGGAGAAAAATCACTAGAAGTAGTTCCATCTCTTAATCTATAAACTGTTCCATCAATTGGAATCCATCCTGGCCTGTTGTCAACAACATGATCACCAGGATACAATACAACAGTAGTCTTACCAAATCTATCATTGTCAAGACCTTTCTGGTATGAAAATCTTGATGCTTCAATGAGCGCTCTTTGAATGGTTTTAAATGGACGTCCTAGTGAATTGCCCTGATTGTCAATGTCATCAGTAGCATCCAGGTCATTAGGACTTACATACAGAATATTTCCACGTACATTCTTGAGGAAGTTATCAAGTCTTGATAGCGGCATCTTTCTCGCATACGATATCTATTATGATATATTTATGACACAGAAAAACACATAGAGTATGGGGTTGCTATTTTGACACTTCATAATGTTCTCTCTAATCTATTTGTTGCTTGGTCAGGGAAATCTCTTGGTCTACTATCTGTAGCATTATCAGTTCTAGCAGAACCTTCGTTTGCTTTCATCGTATGCTGAAAGTTTACTCGTTTGTATCTTAATCCTAATGGATCAGGCATCCAATATGTTACCTGCCACTCTTGGTCAGGACATAATTCAAGATGCTTTTCTACAGAGTGATTGA
>Ga0222718_10004930_pt1 | contig 10946 bp, 9 predicted proteins | sample C33_27DmetaG_FD_165045 | JGI IMG/M metagenome (GOLD analysis project Ga0222718, IMG submission 165045) | Estuarine water microbial communities from San Francisco Bay, California, United States - C33_27D | ecosystem: Environmental > Aquatic > Marine > Unclassified | place: USA: California... | reverse complement strand
GAGATCTGCCACGGTGTGCGCCAGGGCGCGCCTGAGGCGGTGGCCGCCACCAAACGACTCCTCGCCTCGGTGCCCGGCACCGATCGCGCCACCGCCTTCTCCGAGATGCGCGCGCTGAGCGAGCGCCTCTTCTCCTCCGACGACGCCGCCGAGGGCATGGCAGCCTTCGCCGAGCGACGCGCGCCCCGCTGGTCGCCCGAGGCGAACTAAGAGTCAGGCCATCAGTCGGTAGCCGAGACCACGCACCGTCACGATCAACCGCGGATCGTCCGGGGTGTCCTCGACCTTGAGACGCAGGCGACGCACATGCGCGTCGACCAACCTCGAATCACCCAGGTACTCGTATCCCCAGACCCGCTCGAGCAGCTGGTCCCGGCTGAGCACCGCCCCGACGTGATCGGCGAACTCGCAGAGGAGCCGATACTCCGTCCGGGTCACCGAGATCTCCACATCGTTTCTCTCGACCACCTGCCGCTCCCGGTCGAGCGTGATGTTCCCGAAGCGCTCCACCCCCGAGCGCCCCGCGTCCTCGGGAGCAGGCGAGAGTTTCGCCCGTCGAAGGAGCGCCCGGATTCGGGCGGCCAACTCCTTCGGCACGACCGGCTTGGTGACGTAGTCATCGGCACCTGCCTCCAGTCCCGCTACCAGATCCTGGGTCTCGGTCTGGGCGGTGATGATGATGATCGGAACCGTCGAGGTCGCCCGGAGCGCACGACAGACCTCAAAACCCGACAGGTCGGGAAGGCGAAGGTCGAGGAGGACGAGGTCGGGATGGTGTTGACCGAACTGGACGAGACCGGACGCCCCATCAGATGCCTCGTGCACCTCGTAGCCCTCATCCTCAAGGGCGAGGCGGAGCGCGAGCCGGATCGCGTCGTCGTCCTCCACGAAGAGCAGCGAATCCACGAGAGCAAGTGTGCCACGCGGCCCCGTCCGGGCAGAGGTCGCGTTTTGTTACACAAATCGCACAGAACGGGCATCACCGCGTCACACGACGAGTGCACCATGACACCTGTTCACGCTGCCCCGGTGAGGTACCTCCCTCCCCCTGGTGCCTCACCGGCAGCGGCGGAACCTTGGTGGTTGCGTCAAGCAGCGCCGATCCCGCGTCCACGACCCCTTTCCCCGTGCGCAACACTGTCCCGATGGCCCGTCTGCGATCACCGCGACTCAGCACACGGGTCGCGCTGTTCTTCGGGCTCATCGGACTCCTCGCCGGGCTCGGCCTGACCACCGCCACCTACTCGATCGCCCGAGACTCGCTGCTTGACCAGCGCGTGTCAGCGGCTCGCTCCTCAGCCTTCGACAACGCTCTCGCCGTCAAGAACGCCTTCGACCAGGCGCGTCTCCCCGATGGCGGCCTCGACAGCAAAGTCATCTCGGACTCGTTCCTCACCCTCGACGTCGAACCTGGCGGCTTCAGCATGCTGACCCGCCCCTACATCCCGCTCTACCTGCAGTACCCAGCCTCCGCTTTCCCGACCGACCTTCTCGACTCCGTGGAGCGAACCCAGTCGGGCCAGCAGCAGTTCGTGCACGATGGCGAGCCCTACCTCGGGATCGGCGTGCACATCGCCGCCTATGACACCTCCTACGTGGAGGCGTTCCCACTGGGATCAACCGAGCGAACGCTCCGAATCATCGTCACGGCGCTCCTTATCGGGTCGGCACTGGCCGCGCTCTTCGCCACGTTCTTCGGCTTCACCACCAGCCGCGGGCTGCTCAAGCCGCTGACCCGGGTGGCCGACGCCGCCGGAGAGATCGCCCAGGGCGCCCTCGACGCCCGCCTCGACACCTCCGACGACCCCGAACTCGACCGACTCGTCCGCTCCTTCAACGACATGGCCGACGCCGTGCAGGCGAGAATCGAGCGCGAGGCCCGATTCGCGTCTGACGTCAGCCACGAGTTGCGATCGCCGATCACCGCGATGACCGCGGCGGTGGAGGTGCTCGCCGCGCGACGCGACGAACTCGGCGACCGGTCGCGTCAGGCCCTCGACCTTCTCGTGGAGCAGGTGCGCAGATTCGACTCGATGGTCATCGACCTCCTCGAGCTGTCGCGCCTCGACGCCGGCGCCGTCGACGGTCACGCCGAGGAGCTCGACCTTGCCGAGTGGGCACAGCGCGTTGCCTCCCGCTCGGCAACTCCCGACGTGCCGATCGACGTGGAACGAGGTGCTCCTCGTCGAGCCGTTGTCGACAAGGTCCGTCTCGAGCGGATCCTCGGCAACCTGCTCGAGAACGCCGCCCACCACGCCGGAGGAGCGACCCGCGTCTCGATCGAACCCGGTGACCGCGTCGGCACGCTGCTCCTCGCCGTCGAGGACAACGGCCCGGGGGTCGCGGCGAGTGAGCGAGATCGGATCTTCGAGCGGTTCGCCCGAGGCAGCGCCGCGCGACACCGCGTTGGCACGGGTCTCGGTCTCGCGCTCGTCGCCGAGCACGCCGCGGCCATGGGGGGCGATGCCTGGGTGGATGACCGCCCCTACGGAGGGTCGCGTTTCGTCGTTCGGCTCCCCCGCGATCGATCGGAGATGACGCCGTGAACCCATCGCAGCGGCGAGGGATCCGTGGGCTGGTTGTCGCGGGTCTTCTCACGGGGTGCGGGCTGCCGATCGACGAGCGCGTCCAGACCTTCGACGAGGTCCCCTTCGATCTGGCTACCCCGACGACGACGTCGACAACCACGACCACCACCGAACCTGCGACACCCATCGGTGAGCCCGAGGAGCCCGAACCGGTCGAGGAGACGACCACGACGATCGTGCGGACCACCGCCGTGGAACTCTTCTACGTGCTCGGCGCGCGGGGTGACCTCCAGCAGATCACCTCCTCACTCCCGACACCGGTCTCCGACGCCGTGCTCATCGACCAACTCGAGAACGCGCCTTCGGGAACGGGCGCGCCGCTGCGCTCGGCGGTCGCCCGGAACCTCATCAACGGATTCACCGTCGACCGGGGTCGCGCGGTCGTCGACCTCGATCGCGGGGTGCTCTCGAGGACCAACAGTTCAGAGCAGCGACGGGCCATTGCCCAGATCGCGCTGACGCTGACGCTGTTCACCACCCCCGACGGCGGTATCGGCCAGGTCTCATTCACGGTCGAGGGTGACGCGATCAGCGTCTTCGTTCCGGCTCGCGGCGCCAACAGCGAGCCTGGGGAGCCGCTCGCTCACTCCGACTTCACCTCGCTCGTCTCCGGCGCGCCACCCACCACGACCGCCCCATCGACATCGACGTCATCAACGACACCACCAACCACGACGACCCCACCGACATCGAGTTCGTCGACCACCACGACCCCGCAACCATCACCGAGCACGACCACGACGATCGCCCCCGCCGAGTCGTGACCCGGGACGAGGTTCAGTAACCGAGTCGCTCGACCCGGTCGGGTCGTCGCTGCCAATCTCGGTCGACCCTCACCCGCAGTTCGAGATGCGCGCCAGGTGGCATCTGCTCGCGGACACGCTGGCCGACCTCTTTCAGCACTGCGCCGCCACGGCCGATCACCATGCCCTTCTGGCTCTCGCGTTCCACGAGGATCTCGCAACGCACCCGCGGCCACTCCCACTCGGTGACCCGAGTCGCGATCGAGTAGGGCAACTCATCGCGCACCACAGCGAGCAACTGCTCGCGTACCAACTCGGCGATCCAGAGTTCATCGTCGGGCAGGTCGGTCCCCTCCGGATAAAGCGCCGGCCCCTCGGGCAGACGATCGAGGAGATGGGTCACCAGGGCATCGAGCCCCTCGCCGGTCCTCGCCGACACCGGAAAGTAGGCCTCCGCGTCGAGATCGGCAGCCGCGGAGAGCGCAGCGAGCACCTCCTCGGGGCGGGCCCGATCACACTTGTTCACCACCACAACCGTCGACGGCAGGTGCAACCGCTCGGCGACCCATCGATCGCCGCGACCGAACGGCACCGTCGCATCGATCACCAGACACTGAACATCGACGTCCCCGGCGCTCTCAAGCGCCGTTGAGTTGACCCGCTCACCGAGGGCGCTCACCGGCTTGTGCAGCCCGGGCGTGTCGACGAACACCAATTGCGCGCCCGGCGAGTTGGCGACCCCGACCACCCGATGCCGGGTGGTCTGCGGCTTGTCCGAGACGATGCTCACCTTGCGACCGCACACCGCGTTCACGATCGACGACTTCCCGACGTTCGGTCGCCCGACGAGCGCGACGAGCCCGCAGCAGTGCTCCTCGGATGAACCGGCCACACGCCATTCGTACCAGAGCGCAGGCCCTGATCAAGGGCCTCCGGCCGAGTGCGGGACCCGAGACCTCCCCTGTCATGATGGAGAGATGAGCACACGCACCATCAACGGCATCGACGAGATGAAGGCGCTTATCGGCGAGCACCTCGGCTACAGCCCCTATGTCGAGATCACCCAGGAGCAGGTCAACCTCTTCGCGGACGCGACAGGCGACCACCAGTGGATCCACATCGATGTCGAGCGCGCCAAGGCCGGCCCCTTCGGAGGGCCCATCGCTCACGGGTATCTCACCCTCAGCCTCGGCCCGAGCCTCTACGCCCAGATCGCGCAGTTCACCGGCTTCTCGATGGGGGTCAACTACGGCACCAACAAAGTGCGCTTCCCGAGCCCCGTGCCCGTCGGTTCGCGACTCCGCCTCGGCGCCCGACTCCTGAGCGTCGACGACATCGCTGGAGGCGTCCAAGCCACCGTCGAATTCACCTTCGAGGTCGAAGACGCTGCCAAGCCGAGCTGCGTCGCCGAGGTCGTGTTCCGAAACTACGTCTGACCGGCGGCGACTATGAAGCCCGGTTCGGTCGCGATCGTCGACATCCTCCGGGCGATCGCGCAAGACCGTCCCGAAGCCGAACACACCGTCGCGGGCGACCGTCGTCTGACCTGGGGGGAGGCCGACGAACGATCCGATCGACTCGCCGGCGTGCTCGCCACCGCTGGATTCGGTTGCTTCGCGGAGCGCGACGGGCTCCCCCGACATCGATCAGGTCAGCACCATCTCGGGATTCTGACCCACAACCGCTTGGAGTACCCCGCGTCGATGATCGGCTCGTGGAAAGCCCGAGTCGCGCCCTTCAACATCAACTACCGCTATGGGCCGAGCGAGCTCGAGCACCTGCTCGCCCTGGCCTCCACCTCCGCCCTCGTGGTGCAAGGGTGCCTGGCTGAGCGGGTCGCAGAGATCATCGACCGCCTCCCTGATCTTCGACTGATCCTCCAGATCGATGACGGATCCGGGTCGAAACTGATTCCCGGGGCGATCGACTACGAGGAGGCGATCCGCTCATCGTCGGGGCCTCCGACCGACCGCCAACCGTCGCCGGACGACCTGTACCTGCTGTTCACCGGCGGTACCACGGGTCTCCCGAAGGGGGTCATGTGGCGCAACGGTGACGCCGTCACCGAGTGCTTCAACGGTTCACGCCGAGCGCGCGACGTGGGCGACTTCGTCGCGGCGGCCGACACCGGGCTACGAAGCCTCCCCGCCGCGCCGTTCATGCACGGCGCCGGGCATTGGTCGGCGATCCGAGCTCTGCTCGGGGGCGGCACCGTCATCGTCCCGCACCACGACGGCCGTCTCGAGCCAGACGCCGTCTGGACGACGGTCGACCGAGAACAGGTGAACCTGATGCTCATCGTCGGTGACGCCTTCGCCCGACCTCTGATCGAAGCCTTCGATCGCGGCCACCACGACGGATCCAGCCTCAACGTGCTCGTCACCGGTGGCGCCGCGCTCTCACCCGGTGTCGCGCGACAGCTCCTCGATCGCCTCCCGACCCTCATGATCGTCGACGGGTTCGGCTCATCGGAGGCCGGCGGCCAGATGACCCGGGTCACCACCTCGGGCAATCCCGACACCCCCGGGTTCACCACCAACGACCGAACCTTCGTGCTCTCCGAGGACCGCTCACGGCTACTCGCGCCCGGTGACCCGGAGGACGGCTGGCTCGCCCGCTCGGGCCGCTTGCCCCTCGGCTACCTCGACGATTCGGAGGCCACCGAGCGCACCTACCCGACCATCGATGGCGAACGGCTCGTCGTGCCGGGCGACCGGGCCCGGGTGCTCGTCGACGGCACCGTGCACCTGCTCGGGCGTGAATCGGGGTGCATCAACACCGGAGGCGAGAAGGTCTTCGCTCAAGAGGTGGAACTCGCCATCGTCGGTCTTCCCGGTGTCGCCGACTGCCTTGTGGTCGGTACCCCCGATGAGCGGTGGGGTCGAATCGTGACCGCCATCGTCGAACCGCTTCCCTCGGCGTCGATCGACCTCGCCGAGGTGCGACGGGGACTCGACGGGGTCATCGCCGACTACAAGATGCCCCGCCGACTTATCGCCGTGGAGCGCGTCGAGCGCGGGGCGAATGGCAAGGCCGATTATCGATGGGCAGAGAAGGTAGCCGGCGCCTGAGACCCGACGATCTCAGATGGGTAGCGCGCCGGTGGCCGCCCGCGTCGTACCCGAATCGTTGAAGGCTGCGATCGTCCGCTGAGCGATCCTCATCTGATGGATCTCGTCGGCGCCGTCGGCGAACCGAGCCCACCGCGCCTGCTGGAGCATGTGAGCGAGCGGAGTGTCGGTTGAGTAGCCGAGGGCGCCGTGAACCTGGATCGCCCGATCGATGATCCTCCAGAGACTGTTGGCGACGAAGTGCTTCGCCATCGACACGACCGCTACAAAGTCCATCCCGTGCTCGATCTGATAGGCGGCGTGCAACACCATGAGCTTGCACTGGTACAGCTCGACGGCTGAGTCGGAGATGAGCCACTGGATGCCCTGCTTTTCTGCAAGGAGCGACCCGTGGGAGTAACGCTCCATCGCGCGAGCCACCATCATGTCGAGGGCTGTCTCGGCCTGACCGATCCACCGCATGCAGTGCGCTAGCCGAGCAGGGCCCAAGCGGTATTGGCCGAGCAGATGCCCCTGGCCGGGGCCACCGAGCATGTTGGCATCGGGCACTCGGAGGTCCTCGATGAGGATCTCACAGTGGTTGTGGGAGCCCGACATGGTCTGCACGTCGCGCACCACGTTCCATCCCTCGCTCGGCAGATCGACGATGAAACAGGAATTGGCCGCCTGAGGGATCTCAGGGTCCTCCTCGGTCCTCGCGACGAGCAGGGCGAAGCCCGCCCCGCGCGCGCCGGAGATGAACCACTTGTGCCCATTGATGACCCACTCGTCGCCATCGCGGTAGGCGGTCGTGCGGATGAGGGTCGGATCGCTTCCCGCCACCTCGGGTTCGGTCATGGCGAAACACGACCGCACTGTTCCTTCGCACAGCGGCCGGAGGTAGCGCTCGTGCTGCTCGGGCGTCCCCCAGTGGAGCAGCGTGTGCTGGTTGCCCTCATCGGGTGCTTGGGCGTTCAGAACGAATGGGCCGATCGACACCTTGGCCGCCTCCGCCGATACCGCGGCCATGGCCGTCGGCCCGAGCCCCATGCCACCCCATTCCTCGGGCATGTGCGGCAGCCAGAGGCCGCGCTCCTCACGGGCCTCGCGACGGAGGCGCACGATGCAGCCCACCACCTCGGAACGCTCCGACTGATCGATCGCCTCCCACTCCGGGCGAACACGCTCATCCATGAACGCGCGGACACGAAGGCGGATCTCGTCGACCTCGGGCGGCAGTGAGAAATCGATCATGGCCCATTGTCGTCGCTATGGGGTGGGCGCTGCGAACCGGGTCGGCCTAGCCTTCCGACGTGTCGAAATCTCGCCGATCCCCCGACGGCTCGGCGCTCTGGGACCGAGACACGCTCCCTGAGGGCGCCGAGAAACAGCGCGCGGTCCGCGAGATGTTCGACGCGATCGCGCCGCGCTACGACCTGGTCAATCGGATCATGACCTTCCGCCTCGACGTCCGGTGGCGTCGTCGGGCCGTTCGCGATCTCGCCCTTCCGACCGGGGCCACCGTGCTCGATCTCGCCTCGGGCACCGGGGATCTCTGCATCGATCTCGCCGAGTTCGGGCTTCGTCCTGTCTCGATGGATCTCAGCTACGGCATGCTCGCCGCTGACCGCTCCGGATCGCCGCGCGCCCAAGCCGACATCCTCAAGCTTCCTGTCGGCACCGCGTCCGTCGACGGCCTCACCTGCGGTTTCGCCCTTCGCAATCTGGTCGACCTCGGAGCGTTCTTCTCCGAGGCGGCCCGGGTCGTCCGGCCGGGCGGTCGAATCGCCCTCCTCGACGTCGGTGTTCCCCACAACCCTCTCGTGCGCTTCGGCAACTCGATCTACTTCGGGCGGGTCGTCCCGCTCATCGGCCGGCTGCTCTCCGATGGGGCCGCCTACCGCTACCTGCCGCGGAGCGTCGCCTACCTCCCCCCTCGGGAGGATCTCGTTGCGATGCTCCGAGAACGGGGATTCTCCGACGCCATCCACCACCAGTTGAGTGGCGGTCTCACGCAGTTGATGACCGCCACCCGGGACTGACCGTGGATCGGTTGCGCTCCGTCACGTTCGATCTCAGCGAGGGCGACGCAGCGACCGCCTCCCTCGTCGACATCGCCGGAGAGGATGGCTTCCTCTTCGTCCGCGACGGTCGAGGCTTCGCGGGTTGGGGCACGGCCGACCGCGTCGACGTCGATTCGGCCGTCGAGCGGCTCGCCGCGATCCCCCATGAGGATCGAAGCGCAGGCTGCGCCGGACCGCTCGCCTTCGGAGCGCTGCCGTTCTCCCCCGGAGCGTCCGCCGACCTCGTCGTGCCCGCGGTGTTGATTCGCGACGACGGCAACGGGCGCCGAACGGTGACCGTGACCGGAACCGACGAGGTGGACGAGCCACCACACATTCCGGTGCATCGTGCTCCAGCGCCGACCGCCGCTTCGTTCGAGGTCGCGCCGGACGGTCGGGTCGACCGGTATCTGAACGCGGTCGAACGGGCCGCCGAAGCGGTGCGTGAGGGGCGACTCGCTAAGGCGGTCATCGCCCGCCCGGTCCGGATTCGCAGCGACTCCGCCATCCGGGTGCACTCCGTTCTGCGACGCCTCGAGTCGATGTTCGCCTCGACCTACCGATTCTCCTTCGATGGGCTCATCGGCGCGTCACCGGAATTGCTCGTCGAGGTCGATGGGGTCACTGTTCGGGCGAACCCGCTGGCCGGGACCACACGGACGACGGGAGACCCGGACCGGGATGCCAGCCTCGCCGAGGCGCTGTTGCGAAGCGAGAAGAACCAGATCGAGCATCGAGCGGCGATCGAGATGGTCCGGGACACCCTGCTCCCCCACTGCTCCTATCTCGACTGGACCCCTGAGCCATCGATCGTGAAGGTGGCCAACGTGCAACATCTCGGCTCCCTCGCCGAGGGTCGCCTGTCGACCCCACCCGCCACGGTGACCGAGCTCGTGCGCGTGCTCCAGCCGACACCAGCGGTCGGTGGGCACCCGAGGGATGTCGCCCTGCGACTCATCGCCGAACTCGAGGACTTCGAACGCGGCCGATACGGCGGAGCGATCGGCTGGGTCGACGGTCAAGGCGACGGAACCTGGGCCGTAACGCTTCGCTGCGCCGAGCTCTCCGAGGATCGCCATGAAGCCCGCTTGGTCGCCGGTGGCGGAATCGTCGCCGACAGCATCGCCGATGACGAGCTTGCCGAGACCCAGGCCAAGTTGCAGGCGATGCTCAGCGCGATCATGCGCCCCTGATCTCAGACGTCGAGCGCGTCGACAGCGGCCGCTGCGGCCTCGTGCAGTCGGCGGTGCACCTCGACGTTGCGCACCCGATCCGAGGGAACCCGGATCACCCTCGGACCCGGCAGCGCAAGCGCCGCCTCCAGATCAGCGACACTGTGCACGACCTCGGCCGCGACGCCGAAAGCGCCGGCGAGCGACATGACATCGGCGCCGTGCGGGGTCCCGAAGAGACGCTCGAACATGACCCCACCCGGATCCTCGGCTTGCGGCAAGAACGAGAAGATCCCTCCCCCATCGTTGTCGATGACCACGACGCGCAGATCGACCCCCCGATCCGTAATTCCCCAGAGCGCGTTCGCATCGTGGACGAAAGCGAGGTCACCGACGAGCGCGATCGTCGCGTGACCACGCGCGGCGACGCCGAGCGCTGTTGACATGACACCGTCGATGCCGTTCGCTCCCCGGTTGGAGTGCGCCACCGCGGTCGGACCTCCGAACCATTCGAGGTCGCGGACCGGCATCGATGAGGCGACGACGACTCGAGCCCCGAGGCGATCGGCGCATCGGGCGAGAGTTCGAGCGGCCGTCGGATCATCCAGAGCGGGCCCTAACAGCAACGACGAGTGGACCTCGAGGACAGCTCCATCGGCCACCCTCCACGCGTCCGCCCAGTCGGGCGACGCGGGAGTCCCCGCCACGAAGAGCGCCTCGGAAAGCGTCGCGGTCGCGACGACCGTGCGATCTGGGTCGATGCGGCCGGGGCCGCCGATCTGCACCACCGGGCATCCAAGCGAGGACAGCCAAGTCGACAACACCTTCGAGGCAGCCGGGCGACCGATCCTGATCACGACATCGGGGCGATGCGCGTCGGTGAACCGCTCACTCCGGACGATCGCGTCGGCGGTGGACACCACAGTGTCGTGGGCTCGCAGACCGGAGGTTGGATCAGCGAGCACCGGCCAGCCGAGCCGAGCCGCGAGGTCGAGGATCTCGGCCGGATCGCACCCGTGCCGACCACCCACCAGAATCAGTCCTCGCCCGCTCAACAGGCCGTCCGGAAGAGCGCTCGCCTTGCGAGCCGGTCGGGTCTCCTCCGAGGACTCGGGGGCGGGTGGCAGCGGCCCGGGAGCGCCGACCAGCGGCTCGCGGAACGGCAGATTGAGATGGACGGGGCCTGGCCGACGCCCACCCGACCCGAGGGCAGCGGCGAGGCACGCGGCAGCGAGCGGACGCCACGACGCCGGATCGGAGTCATCGGGCGGAACGGCGTCGGTCGACGCGCGCACCGAGCGACCGAAGAGGTCGACCTGCTCGATCGTCT
>Ga0222718_10004926_pt1 | contig 10951 bp, 9 predicted proteins | sample C33_27DmetaG_FD_165045 | JGI IMG/M metagenome (GOLD analysis project Ga0222718, IMG submission 165045) | Estuarine water microbial communities from San Francisco Bay, California, United States - C33_27D | ecosystem: Environmental > Aquatic > Marine > Unclassified | place: USA: California... | reverse complement strand
ATGGAACAAAAGTTTATTAAATCAGGCTTTACTGTCGCCTGTGCCCAAAGCCCGTGGCAGTTGGATGGAGGTGAGCCTGAACTCGTGCGAGAGCTAATAAATGGCATTGGCAACGCGGTAAAGCATGATTCGCTGCTGGAGCCAAACGCTCTGCGCAGTTGGATGGAGTTCAGAATGGCACACGCGGACTCGGGTACCTGTAGCATTGGGCACATAGATTTGTTGGCGCTCCCCAGACCAGGCTGATAACAGGCTATTTCCGCCGATTGCCCTGCTAAACTCGGGTTTTCCTGCGCTACAGCGCGCATAATGAAACCTGTTCGTGTAATTCGACGTATCTCATTAACACCGGCAGCTGTAAGCTAGATAGTACTCCAGTCGGATAAAGCCCAATTCAGGAGATGGCATGATGATTTCCACAAAATACTTAGTCGGCAGTGTGGCGGGCACTACTTTAGGCCTGCTGGCACTTGGAGCCGTGCCTGCTTCGGCAGAGATGGCAGACTGGGAAATTGACGCTGAACACTTCTCCATCGCTTTTGAAGCTGGGCATATTGGCTATCAGCAACAGCTTGGTTTCTTTCTGGAAGCGTCAGGCAACTTTCGCTATGACACTGAGATCCAGGAGCTCAGCGCTGGGCGAGTGGAAGTTGTCGCGGACAGTATTTTCAGCAACAACGATGCTCGGGACAACCACCTCAAAGGCAGGGACTTTCTCAATGCGAGGCGGAATCCGCTGATCGTGTTTGAGGCAACCGAATTCGTAGCCAAAGGCAACGATGCCGGTATTCTTAGCGGTAATCTCACTATGATAGGAAAAACCCACCCTGTCGAGCTGGAGGTGTCTCTCAATAAGCTGGCGCGTTATCCATTTGGTCATCGCAAAGAGACGCTGGGTATATCCGCGAGCACTACGATCAATCGCAGTCAGTGGGGGATGGATTATGGCGTAGCGAACGATATGGTAGGAGACCTGGTTCGCTTGCGCTTCGAGTTTGAAGCGATGCGTCAGTAGCGAATCGCTATTTAGCGACACATGACCCTAAGTGAACATCTGCTGGTGGCACGCTTTACGGGTTTGACAGTTAAACGTAAGATAGAGACACATGTCTGAAATTACAGTAACTCGAGTTTCCGAAATCCGTCTTCCAATTGAGCATGGAGAGTTTCAGCTCGGGTATTACAGCAATAGCCTGGATGATAAAGAACACCTGACGCTGCATATGGGGGATATCGCCAATGGCGAGAATGTTCTCGTGCGTGTTCACTCCGAATGTTTGACCGGTGATATTTTCGGTTCACGCCGCTGTGACTGTGGTGAACAGCTGGATCACTCATTGCAGTTAATGGCCGAAGAGGGCCGTGGCCTGTTGATCTACCTACGGCAGGAAGGTCGCGGCATTGGGCTATTACAGAAAATGCATGCCTACAATTTGCAGGACAAGGGCCATGATACCGTCGACGCTAACCTGATGTTGGGTCACGCGGCTGATGAACGCGACTACACGCTGGCGGCGCTCATTTTGCAGGGCTTTGGCATTACTTCGGTGCGGCTGATTACCAACAACCCGGACAAGATAGAGTCACTGGAATCCAATGGTATTGTGGTTAACGAGCGTACCGAATTACAAAGTTTCGCCAACGCCGATAATTCGCGCTATCTCACTACCAAATCAGAGCGGATGAAGCACATGCTGCAGGTGCCTGAAATTGGCGCCCGCACAAACGAAGAAGAGTCTCATGAGCCTCAATCGGCAGATTGAAGATTGGCTGCATTCGCGCATTGAGTCATTTCGGCACGCCGATAGACCCTTTATTACACTGACCTATGCCCAGAGCTGGGATGGCAGTATCACAGCTCGCTGCGGCGAAACCCTGAATTTTAGCGGCCCCGAATCTACTCAAATCACGCATCAGCTGCGTAGTCTGCACGATGGCATTCTCGTTGGTATCGGCACCATCCTCAGCGACGATCCTCAGCTCACGGTGCGGGAGTGGGATGGTCCCAATCCTCAGCCAGTGGTGCTGGACAGTCAATTGCGCACACCACCAACGGCCAGAATCTGTCATCACCCCGACAAAGCCTGCTGGATTCTTACCTCGAGCGGTGAGTCAGATATATTGAGTGAGCATGCTTCGGTAATCCCTGTAGGCGATAGTGACTCAGAACGGCAGGAAGTGCCGCTCACTGCTGCCATGAAGCTGCTGAAGGAGCGTGGTCTCAACAGTCTGATGGTTGAGGGTGGCGCGACTGTGATTACAGCATTTCTCAAAGCGGGCCTGGTAGATGGCCTGGTGCTGACGGTGGCACCCAGGTTGCTTGGCGGATACAAGGCCATCGATGAGTTGCTGGGTAGTGACAGTAGTGAGCCGCTGCTTATCAACCCTATTCACACTGGACAGGCCGGCCGTGACCTGGTGGTCTGGGGTGATTTGCAGTACGGAGACAGCGCAGCATGAAAGCACATACTAAAGCCCAGCAGCTTTGGTTTTTATCACCCCATCGGGTGGAGGTACGTGAACAGGAGCTACCGGCGCTGCAGCCTGACCAGGTATTGGTTGAGGCGCTCTGCTCAGCAATCAGCCCTGGCACCGAGTTACTTGTGTATCGCGGTCAGCTACCCGACACCATGGCACTGGACGAAGGTATCAGTGCTTTCGCCGGGCAGTCCGTGAGCTACCCGCTGCAGTATGGCTATGCCAGTGTTGGCCGGGTAATAGAAATCGGCGCCGAGGTTGATTCGAACTGGCGGGGTAGAACAGTTTTTTCATTCCAGGCCCATGCCAGCCACTATGTGGCGGAACCAGAATCCTTAATCTCGCTGCCAGAAGGTATTGCGCCAGAGGCTGCGGTTTTTCTCGCCAACATGGAAACAGCGGTAAATCTGTTGCAGGATGCCAGCCCACGCATTGGCGAGCGGGCCGTGGTGATCGGGCAGGGCATCGTGGGCCTGCTGACTTCGCAGCTGCTGGCAGAATTTCCTCTCGCCGGGTTGTTTGCTCTGGACGGCGTGGAGACCAGGCGTGAACATGCCAGGCGGGCCGGGGTGACCGGCAGTTTTGATCCCCTTTCTGATACTGATCTGGCTGAACTGAACAAGAGGCTGCAGCTAGAACATGATAGGGGCGGTGCCGATCTGGTGCTGGAAGTATCTGGCTCTCCCCAGGCACTCAATCTGGCAATCGACCTGTGCGGCTATGCAGGACGTATCGTGGTGGGCAGCTGGTACGGCACCAAGCGCGCCGAGGTCAACCTGGGAGAGCGCTTCCATCGCAACCGAATTCAGTTGCTTAGCAGTCAGGTGAGCACCATTGCGCCGGAGTTGAGTGGGCGCTGGGATAAGGCGCGCCGTTTTGATGTGGCCTGGGAGATGATCGAAAAGTGTTCCCCACAACGTTTTATTACCCACAGGCTGCCGCTTGAATCCGCAACCAAAGCCTATACGCTACTGGACGACTCGCCACATGAGGCTTTGCAGGTTGTGTTCGATTACCAGGCATAAACGAACTTACCGAATAATTGTCAGAAGATTGTAAGAGGACTATGGCATGTACACCGTTTCAGTTAAGCGCGATCTGATCGCCCAGCATTATCTTATAGGCGGCGACTGGGGTGCGGAGAACGACCCGCACTCGCATCATTATGACGTGCAGCTCAGGCTGGAATCGGCTGAGCTGGACCAGCACGGCTACCTGGTAGACATTGTCAAAATCGAAGAAGAGCTACAGAAGATCGTCGACTATTTTGGCGACAAAATGCTTAACGACCTGCCTGAATTTGCGGGCCTGAATCCCAGCATCGAACATTTCAGTCGGATTGTTTGTGAGAAGATGTTGGCTGGTGTTGCACCGCCGGGCAGCGGCCGTTTCACGATCAGAATCTGGGAGAATGAAACCTGCTGGGCTGCCTATTACATCGACTACTAATTCTACCCCGCGTAAATAATGAAACCTGCCGGACCGCCACTCTATGAAGACTGCTGGCTCTGCCCGCGAGAGTTCAGAGCAGGTAACGCCATTGCCCCGCTCAGCAGTACCAGCACATCTCGCAGACGCATCAACACGATCAGCGCGGCAGCGATTGCCAGGCTGATCTCCATGGATTGATACGCCCAGAACAGGGCGGCTTCGAGGCTGCCAATGCCGCCCGGCAGCGGCAGCAGGAACGCGAGGCGAACCACGGTAAACAGAAACACGAAACTCGCCAAATCCCGGGGCGAGTCTACCAGGTAGAGCAGGAACCAGAACTCTGCCAGCATGCCTACCCACGCCAGTATTGAAACTAGCAGAGAAAGGGTCAGTGCCATGCGGTGTCTGGCGACGATGTCCTGCAGCAGATCGCTAAGCTCCGACCAATGCGCACCCAGCTGGAGTAGTCGTGGATGCTGTTGCCAGGGGGCCGTGAGACGTCTGACAAAGCCACGAATGCTGGCAGGTTGGCGCAGTAAAATCCAGGCAGCTACTGCCATGGTTAACATCAGCCCGGCCAGGCTAGCGGCAATTGTCAGCCACTGCACCTCGACCGCGGTTGCCGATGCCAGTAGCGCCAGTACTGCAATAAGCAGTACCCCAAAATTCACCCAGAACTCGAAGAATCGATCCAGGCCAACGGCCATGACTGCGGCTGGCCCGGCTACGGCATATCTCTTCCAGAGCCAATAGACCTGCAGCGGTTCGCCACCGAATTGGGGGCCAGGTGTCACAAAACTAATCAATTGGCCGGCCTGGCGCACGGCGAAAATTTGCGGGAAGCTGATGGGGAGCGCCATCGCCCTGGTAATGACAAGCCAGCGACCGGTCAGCAAACCCAGTATTAATACATTCAATCCAGTCCACAGGAACCAGTTTTGAATTTGAATAGTGGCCAGGGTGTCGCGGAATCCAGACAGGGGCAGCTGGCTCAGAATCCAGGCTACCAGCGCAAACGCAAGCAGCCAGGTTAGCATGGCAATGGTTTTGGATGAAAGTTTCAAGCGCCGTCGTACCGATTGAGCCAGTGATCGTCTTCCTGCCACAGGCTGAAGCGACCAGTACCTAACAGCATTGACCACACCACGCAGCAGAACAGCGCATAGTCAACCGGCTGCATGGGATTATCAATGTAGTACCAGCCTAAGGTACCAGCCAGCAACAGGCAGAAATAGCGGCCAGCCACACCGATAAGCACCATCGTCGCAGCCAGGCCAAAGTTGCCTAGCAGTATTAAACTGGGCCAGGTCTCACCGCCAATGACCACCGGTGGATAGCCGACCTGGGTCAGGGACACGGCCAGTAAAACGACGATGGCAAGCCGTAGGGCAGGTTGCAACACGTTCTGGCTGAACAGAGTGAGACTGTTGAACTGCTGGTCAGTGTCCTCTGCCTGCCGCTTGATGCGGCCGCTGACAATGAGCCAATCGATAATGAAACCGCTAAGCGCCGGCAGCATGAAAGCAAAGCCTGCGACCAGGGTTATGGGCGGATAGAACAGAGGCCAGAGGGCGACAACCAGATAACCCATCTGAAAACCTGCCCAGGCCCGTCGGTGCATGGCTGGCGGCAAGGGATAAATGGGGAGATCGTTAAATCGTCGCCAATATAGACCGGCATGAAAAACGTAATAGGCCAGGCCCATGCTCAGGTAGCTCCAATGCACCTGACCATAGCTGTAAGCAAGCAAGGCCGCTACCGCCAATCCCAAGGCATCGGAGACTGTGTCCAACTCACTGCCAAGCTGGCTCATTTGACCACTGCGGCGCGCCACGAAACCATCGACTCGATCCAGCACCGCACCTGCAAAATAAATCATTCCCGGCAACCAGGACAGCCATGCGCCCTCGGGCCAGGGCTGCAGCAGAAATCCACCAGTTGCGGCGATCAGCCAGGAACGCAGCAGCGTGAGGCGATTACCCCAGCCCAGATTGTTATAGAGCGGTGCTGAATCTTCGCTGCGATTGAGAGGCAGTCGGCGCCAGGTCTCATAGCAGATAATCAGCCAGAAGACTGCACTTTGCAGCAGCCACTGCAGCGCCGCAGCCGGCTGCCAGATGGCGCTCAACAACATGCTGAAAGCGAGTAGCGCTGCCACACCGATGCCGGTCAGCAGGGCGAGTTCTCGTTTCAGCAGGGAGAGTAGCGGCTGTTCGCCTTCACGACTGATTGAATCCGACATCAGGCAACCATACGTTTGCTGCTTTGGTTTTACAATGAATGTGTTTGTGCTTGTGAGTACGGCTGGGACTGATCCTTAGGTTATATTTTTTGCTTGAGAGCAAGACTTGGCTGGCGCGAGCTTATATCAATTGAATTTGTTGCCAGCGCGGCCGAACTCCAGGCGAAGTTATTCGTAAGCAATTAGCCGGAATTTCAATGACAGGAGAGCAAAATCCGGATTTTAGGCTGCAGCATCAACCAACTTCGACAGCGCATTCAGCGCAGAGATCACCGCGCCTTCCTGCCAGCCCCGTAGATAAGTCAGGTGATCGCCCGCAAACAGAAACGGCCCATCCGGTTCCAGCAACAGCGGCGATGGGTTGCTGGTGGCCCAACCGCCCAATGAATAGGGTACCTTGCTCCAGGCAACCGATATCCCTTGGCTCAGATTGGCGCGGTACTGGGAATGCATTTTTTCTCCCGCAGTGAGTGCCAGTTCGATTCGCGCGGAAGGGCTGAGGTTGCCAAAGTTTGTGGCGTTGCCGCCACCGAACAAGTAGGAGCCAACCAGAATACCCTGGTCCTGGCCAAAGCCCCCTGAGGGATACCAGATCTGCAGAATATCCGAATCCGTCCAGCTGATGCCGCCGTAGATTTGCTCTTCCTTCTCCCAAAAGCGGGGCGACTGAAAGGCAATCTTGGTAGGGTTTGCGTATTGGGTTTGTTCTATTGCTGTCTGAATCCCAGGGCTGAAGTCATTCGGAATATCGCGCAATACACTGGGGGGAATCGTGACGACGACGTAGTCAGTTTCCAGGGCTCCCTGTTCCGTCGCCGTTCGGCCTTCGACGCGAACGCCGGTGCCAGTTCTAAAAATCCCGCTGACTTCGGCACCGTAGAAAATTTCGTCCTGCAGCTGTTCGGCAAAAGCATAGGCGATGCGATCCATGCCACCTACCGGCTGCATCATGGTGGCAGCCTGGTTATAACTCTCAACAAAACTAGGCACGAAGGCAATATTCGCGTCCAGCATCACGTCGTTGCGTTCCAAAGGTGTGGCGGGCACATCCGGGCTTAGCCCGCCGCTGCCTGCTGCCAGGCCGCCGCGGGTCGTGCCGGTAAAATGAAAAAAATCATTGAGCGCGCCATGGTCTTTCAGCACTGCAAGCACAAAGGCGCGTTCGCCGGCTGTGAATTCGTCATCCAACCCACCAGCGTTTAAGGATTTGGCCAGCAGCTGGGAGATATTGCCGCGCATAGCAGCGATGACCTCACGGGCCCGCACCGGCTTACCGCCAAAGGCAGAGGCGCTGTGAATATAGGCGCCGCGATTATCATTGACGAAGGCCTGTAGCGGCACGTTTAACTCACTACAGTAATTCAGCAGGTTGGCATGGTGTTGCGAGATGCGCGCCGGGCCAGCGTTGAAGTACATGTCTTCGCCACTGGCAAAGCCGCAAACCTGTTGACTGTCGGTCTCGTGCAGAACTGAACCTGCTCGCAGGGTGTGGCTGCGCCCGCCAGGCCTGTCTCTCGGTTCGATTACCGTGACCGGGAAACCCGCTTTCTTGAGTTCATAGGCCACACAGAGCCCGGCAATGCCTGCACCCAGCACGGCGACGCTGGGTTTGGGGCCGCTGGCGAAAAGGGCCGCTTTCTCCTGCCAGTTAGCTTTATTGGTAGCAGCCTTGCTGTCTCCAGGAACCAGCAGACCCATGGCCACCATGGCCTGATATACCGCCGCGCTGCCGCCAATGCCGCCAAGTTGTTCCAGGAACTGGCGCCGGGACTGGGGTGTCGTTTGCTCGTTCTTCTTTTGGGTCATTGATTGTTAGGGCGAATCATTTTGGCAAAATAGTAGCGCCAGGTCTCTTTTTATAATGAAGAATATAAAAATATCTATGCGATTGACTTGGACAGCCAGAGTAAGCTTTTCGCTTTATCAGCCTAAGTCCCGTTGTCGGGGAAATTTCGTGATGTGAAAATCGATTCTTGCGGTAGATCTTGAAAGCCAAGCTCTTGCCATCCATATCGCGCGCGAAGAAAGCTTCGCCATCGTCCATTGTCAGCACACCGCTCACAATCCTGCCGCCAGCTTCCCGAATCAAGGACTCTGCTGCAGCCAGATCCTAAACTTCAAACATCACCATATTTGTAGCCGCTTGCCTGCAATGGCCTGGGCGGGTAATTCGGTGCGGTTCAGGTCTGGCTGCGCAGTTTTCAGCATCTAGGAGATGCTAGGGCAGTGCGTAGGCCACAAGGCGAGCCGGGCTGCCGCTACCGCCGACAAACATGGCCAGGTACTGCTTGCCATCGTGTTCATAGGTGAAAGGCAGGCCAGTCTGATTGTCAGGCAGATCCAGCTCAAAAATTATCTCACCAGTTTCCTTGTTAATGGCGCGAAAGATTGGGCTGGCGCCAGCGCCGCCGGTGCCTTCTCCGACGAATAACAGTGTCTTGGTAGCCAGCACGCCAGAGCGCGTGGGAATGCCGGTTCTGGGTACATTAACACCTTCGAGCAAAGGATGATTCTTGATGCGCTCCGGGGTGTCGGCGTTCGCGATCATCCACAGGTGTTCGCCGCTGTTCATGTCGATGGCGGTGACGCGCCCATAGGGTGGTTTAACAATTTCCAGACCCTGGATGCGGGGCGCACGCACGCCGAATCCCTGACTCAGGTCGATGTCAGAATCAGGATTCTTGGCTAGTGCCAGCACCTGCAATTGGGTGCGTGAAGGCACATACACGATGCCGGTTTCGGGATCGAAGGCCGAGTGTTCCCAGTTAGCGCCGCCAGTGGAGGAGGGTAGGCTCAGCAAACCACGGGTGCCGTCGGGGTGATCCTGCAATGAAGGTGGTGTATAGATCGTCTCGCTGAGACGAAAATCCTGCACTGCCTCCAGCGCCATGGCGCGCAGCTCTGGCGTATAGTCAATCAGGTCATCTTCGTTGAAACCCTGGCGATCGAAAGGCGCAGGGTGCGTGGGGAAAGGCTGGGTTGGCGAATACCATTCGCCGGGCACGTCCCCCTGTGGAACCGGACGTTCCACAATTGGCCAGATCGGCTCACCGGTCAGGCGGTCGAAGGCATAAATCCAGGCCTGCTTGGTTACCGACATTACAATCTTGCGCCCATTCGGCAGGTCCGCAATGATGGGTGCATTTGGTACATCCCAATCCCATATATCATGGTGAATGAACTGATAGTGCCACTGCCGTTCGCCGGTTCTCACATCCACTGCCACAATCCCGCTGGAAAACAGGTTGTCGCCATGGCGGTCACCACCATAGTAATCCCCGGTGGGGTCTTCAACAGGAAGATAGACATGGCCGAGTTCGGCATCGCCGGAAATGGGTGCCCAGACACCCGAGTTGCCGGTCACGTCGTTACCGCTCAGCCAGGATTCGTAACCATATTCGCCAGCCGCAGGAATGGTGTGAAAAGTCCACAAAAGTTCGCCGGTATGCACATCGAAGCCGCGGATATCACCCTTGGTGTTGTACTTTGCCCGGGGTCTGCCGCCGGTGCGGTGGGCCGCGCCGACCACGATGACGTCGTTCATGATGAACGGTGGTGCTGAAATGCCGATATCGGGATAAGGGAAACGCGGATCATCGGCGTTGCGTAGGCCGACGAAGAGATCAACAACGCCATTGTCTCCGAAGTCTGGATCGGGAATTCCCGTCGCCGCATCCAGTGAGACCATTTGATAGCCCGGCGAGATATCGATTACGCGCTGCTTGTCACCATTACCGTAAAAGGCCACGCCACGGCCTGGGCCCTTGCGCGGCGCCTCATCATAGCGATCGCCCTCATCATAGCGATAAAGCCACAGCACCTGACCGCTGGTAGCGTCCAGCGCCACCACATTGCGGGTGTTGGCGATATTGGCATAGAGCACACCATTGATTTCCAGCGGTGTGGAGGGATTCGCGTAGTCGACCGTGGTGCCGAAGTTCTCGGTAGAGAATGACCAGGCCAGTTCCAGCTCGCTGACGTTATCCGCGTTGATCTGATCCAACGGGGAATAGCGATGGGCCCAGTCACCACCGTAGTAGGTGTTCCAGTCGCCATCGTCTACTGTGGTGCCCTGTTGACCCAGGCCATGAGAGGACCAGGCAAGTGCAGTGAATGCAATTGTTGGATAGATAAAGGCAGAAAGGGTGGTTTTTCTTATAGTCATTGAAGCTCTCCACTACGGTTCGCGTTTATTGTTCGCCATACCAGGTTCCAGTTTAGGCGACAGCTTTAGTTTAATTCTGTGATGTTTCTCTCGATCAGATTGTTCCTGAATTGTTCTCCAACCGCAGAGCCTTGTCTATAGAGCACTGCCGGTGTGCCTATGGGCGCTGGAATACTAAGCGGACTCTCCGCGCCTGTGCTCTGATAATTTTCTCCCGTGAACACATGGACATAATTGCCTGCCGGCAGTCGAATATCAACCTCATCTACACCTTCATCCAATACCGGCGCAAACCAGAGCTCGTCTCCAATTAGGTATTGCTGGTAGGAGAGCGGCCAGAATGCGGGTTCATCCGGATAATGCAGGAATGGGTGACGCACCAAGGGCCAGCCTCTTTCAGCCGCTTCGCTCACCAGGGTTCGCCGATAATCGTGCCAGGCGTTGTAGACATTGGAGAAACGCGCAATGTGTTTAAGTGTTTCCTGGTCAGTGTCGAACTGATGCGCCCAAAACGGCCGCAGCCCTTCATGGGTGCGGAAAATTGCCTGGAAGGCGCCGAGTTCGATCCAGCGCAGCATCAGTTCTTTACTGCGCCGAATGGAAACAGGAGCCCCCATTTCATCACCATCCAGTGA
>Ga0222718_10004922_pt1 | contig 10953 bp, 14 predicted proteins | sample C33_27DmetaG_FD_165045 | JGI IMG/M metagenome (GOLD analysis project Ga0222718, IMG submission 165045) | Estuarine water microbial communities from San Francisco Bay, California, United States - C33_27D | ecosystem: Environmental > Aquatic > Marine > Unclassified | place: USA: California... | reverse complement strand
AGACAAGCGTAAGATTATCAAGAATTGTTTTAATCTTGATGATATCTTTTCAAAGCGTGCGTCTGTAAAGCAGCTAAAGTCTTCATATCAGGGTGAGCTAAAGGTCATTAGCACTTTGCTTGCAAACCTCATAAACGAGAAAGACCGTCTTGAATCAGAGGTTCCTGATAAGAAGTATAAGTTGATGAAGTTGCCCAGCTTAGAAAATATTCTAAAAGCTGAATCTAAGATCACTGAAAATGAGAAACATATCAGGGAGTATCAAAGATCATTAAAGAAAGAACGTGACCGTCTTCGTAGAATTAACGACTCAATTAAAGAAGGAGTCTACAAGGATGAGAAAGAGTGCCATGTCTGTAAAAGCACTTATACCAAATCTCAGACCCGTAAAGACCTCGATAAGCTCATCAAGGAAGCAGGAGAACTCAAATCTCAAATGGAAGACAACGAGATCCTAGTACAAGATCTTAAGCAGATAAATGAGACATCAGTCCCTAAGATATCTTCATCTGAATGGGCCAAATACAATAAGAAAAATAAACAGATAGAAAATGCTCAAGGCAGTATACATAGACTATCCCAAGTATCAAAACAGCTAGAGGAATACGAGTCTAAACGTCTTGAGCTTGAGTCTTTAATGGAAGTTATGAAATTCTGGGAAGTAGCCTTCTCAGAGAAGGGCCTTATTCGTTATATTATTCGCAACATTTTGGATTACTTCAATCTTAGATCAAATGAATACGCTTCGCTGCTGACCAATGGTCAGTTCTCGTTGGAGTTTAACGATGAGTTGTCTGAAACCATCCGTAACAACAATGTGGAGACCAAGTATATTTCTTTATCTGGTGGTGAAAAAAGGAAGGTTAACTTGGCTATAATGTTAGCCCTCCAAGATCTTAGCTCTAAGATTTCGAGAACCGATTGCAACCTCTTGTTCTTCGATGAGGTCTGTGATAACATCGACAATCCTGGTATCTTGGCCGTGAACAATCTTCTCCGTATGTTAGAATCCCAGAATCCTGAGAAGAAAGTTTTAGTGATTACTCACAACAATTATCTACAGGAACTTCTGGGAGATACGAACGCAATTACAGTTAGAAAACACAAAGGAATTAGTAAGGTTAATTATGGCAATTAAGCAGTTGGATAGTATAGGTCAAGAAATCTTCATGTCGCGTTACGCCTACCCTGGCGAAACGAAGTACGCGGAGAGATGCAAGGCAATGGCAAAGCATGTTGCTGCCGTTGAAAGCGAAGAAGAAACAGAGAAATACGAGAAGAAGTTTTATGACGCGCTTAGTACTGGCGATCTTGTGCCTGGGGGTCGTATTATTTACGGTTCTGGGCGTAGCCACCAAAATCTACTCAACTGTTACGCGATTGAACCAGAAGACACGGTAGAGTCTATTGGCAAGACCATTCAGGACATGTACCGTATTTCCTGTGGTGGTGGAGGCATTGGCTTCAACTTTTCTAAGATTCGTCCACGAGGCGATGACATTGGTAATGTGAAGAATTCCGCTCCCGGCTCTGTGTCGGTGATGAAAATGATTAATGAGGTAGGAAATCATGTTAAGGCAGGAAAAAACAGACGCACCGCGCTCATGGCAGAGCTTAACGTGGATCACCCTGATCTACTGGATTTTTTGCATATTAAGCTGGATCTCTCTGAGCTTACTAACTTCAACATCTCGGTCGCAATCACCGACAAGTTCATTGAAGCCTGTGAAAACGGGGAACAGTGGGAGTTTAAGTTTGGTAATCGAGCCTACAAGGTTTATCAGGCTAACCGAATTTCCAACGACGGCACAAACGAGGTCATCAACATCGTTGCGTTGTCACCAGAAGATGCGCTCTCTAGAGCCAAGCAACACCACCTTCGACTTTGGGACGACACGTTTGAGAACGTTGAAGAAGTAAAGTTCCTGGCTATTGATCTTTGGAACCGTCTGTGGGAGAATGCGGTCAAGTCGGGTGAGCCGGGTATTTTCAACCTTTCGCTGACTAACCGATACACCAACATGTCATACTTCCTTAGGATGAATGCCACTAACCCTTGTGGTGAGATTCCTCTGGACTCGTATGCTAACTGTTGCCTCGGCCACATAAATCTTTCCAACATGGTAAATGAGGAAGGTGATGATTTGGACTGGAACCGTCTCGCCAGAACTATTCGCACTGGTATTCGATTCCTCGACAACGTGCTGACTGCAAACCATTACCCTCTTGAGGAGTGTAAGATCGCAGGTGATCGCTCGCGTCGTATTGGTCTCGGCACCATGGGTCTGCACCACATGCTTATTAAGTTGGGCGTGAAGTATGGCACCGACAAGTGCATTGAGTTCCTTGATCGACTCTACACGACTATTCGAAACGAGTCTTATCTTGCTTCGGTTTACATTGCTCGTGAGCGTGGTTCGTTCCCTGAGTTCAATGCTCGTAAGTATCTCAACGAAGAGTTTGCAAAGACTCTGCCTGCGCGTATTCGAATGCTCATCAAGGAGCATGGTATCCGCAACGCTGTGATGCTCACTGCTGCTCCTACGGGGACTGTCTCCATGGTGCATGGTGCTTCGACTGGTATCGAGCCTATCTTCGCTCCGATGTATAACCGTCGTTACCGTGAAGGTAATACTTGGAAGTCGCAGATGGTTCTCGATCCTCTGTTTAAGGAAGCTCTTGAAGAGGGTGGTGATGGTCGTCACATCGTTGGTTCTTACGATATCACTCCTGAGCAACACATGGCTGTCCAGGCTTGCATTCAGAAGTATGTTGACAATGCAATCAGCAAGACTATCAACCTTCCCGGCGACGCTGACCACGAGGTTGTGTCTAAGATGGCTTTGAAGTTTGCACCATATCTCAAGGGCATGACAGTCTACCGTGCAGGCTCAAAGGGTATGGAGCCCCTTGAGGCTCTCCCTCTCACTGAAGAGAACATCGCTAAGGCAAAAGAGCTTGTTGCTACTGAGAAGGCTGAAGCCGAGCGCGTGATGGGTGCCTGCACGATTGACGGGGAGTGTGGGGCCTAATGCCTTACTACAATTACTACTGCTCGGAGTGTGACAAGGAAGATCTGCGTCATATTCCGATGGTTGACGGGGTCTTTACGGAACAAGTCCTCGTCAGTAGTCTCAGTCAGGAAGAGATTGATGCTCTTCCTGATTGGGATGATCCCAGGGATTATGAGGCTTACAAGGAGGTTGAGTATGGCGATATGCCGCCCAACGATGTAGACTGTTCCTGCGGTAGTATCGCAGAACGTCTTGTTACTGGACCTCCTGATATCAAACACGGTAGAAACTCTTATCATGCAATGAGGGAGCGTATGCGGTATGCCCACGAGGGTATGGATAAGAAGCAGGCACATAAGTTCTACGAAGAATCTATGGCAGCCTCAAAAGAAAGAGTTAAATCTGGAGGGCAACATTACAAACGTGTAGTTCCAAATTATAAAGTCCTTGCCGAGCAAGGACAGGTTCGAAGACTAAACGATCAGGAGAGAGCCGATAAGATTCAAAATCTAAAGAATGTTAACAAAACTCTAACCAAAGATGGTACTATTGGCCAACCGCCGAGAAAAAAACGATAATACCATAGTCTCGAACCTATAATATATAGTATGCCCTACCACATTTCTGATAACACCAAGAAGGGGTGTCTTTACCTTCTAAAGCACGATCTTGAGTTCTTTTCTGAGATCGTTCCTCTCCTCAAACCTGAGTTCTTCGATTTCCCGGCCTACAAGAACATTTTTCTAGGGGTCAGAGATTATTACGACAAGTATCGCAAGCTCCCTTCAGATATAGCACTAGCGGACTTTATCACGGCCAGCGTTTCCGGTGCAGCTTCAGAAGGTATCGACTACGAGAACGCCATTGCAGAGATTAATGGCTTTGATAAGTCTTGCCTAGAGGACCGAGACTTTGTTCTCGACACAGTTGAGGAGTTTGCTAGGCAACGAGCTATGGAGTCTGCCATTCGCAAGGCAGTTGCTATTCTGAATGATGAGGGAGACATCGGTCAAGTTGAGGAACTAGTAAAGAGTGCTCTTCTTGTTAACCGCAATGTTGATGTTGGGCAGGATTACTTTAATGATATTGTGAGTCGAATCACTCGATCTTACCAGGAGGATAATCGAGTCCGAATTCCAACAACTTTCAGCACTCATAATAGAAACTTGGATGGAGGTCTAAGCCCGAAGGAACTCGCTATGGTGGTTGCTCCCCCTGGTGTAGGTAAGTCTCTGTATCTAGTCAATCAAGCCGCTACAAACCTACTGCAAGGTAAGAATGTCTTGTATGTGTCTTTGGAGATGAGCGAAGATAAGATCGCAGGCAGATTTGACTCTGTCATCACAGAACTTAGGAACCTTAACACCTCACTTGGTCAGTTCAGGCTTAAGGAAAGGTTGAATGAAGTAAAGGAAAAGACTGAAGGAAGACTTCAAATTAAGGAGTTCCCTACTGGGGCGTGTAATGTGAATCAGCTTAGGGCTTACCTTGTTCAGTTGAAACTACACAAGGACTTTGTCCCAGACGTGCTAATTGTGGATTACTTGGAACTTTTGAGACCAAACCGTATAATCGACTCTGAGTATCAGGCTCAACAGCGCATCGCAGAAGAGCTTCGTGGCCTTGGAGTTGAGCATAATTGTCTGATTTGGACAGCATCACAGACTAACCGACAAGCTCGTAGAGTTCCGATCATCACAGACGCAGAACTTGGTGATTCTTATGGTAAAATTCGCCCCGCTGACTGGGTTATTTCTTTGAATCAGACTCAAGAAGAGTATGATGAAGGTGCGATGAGAGTCTACGTCATGAAGGCTAGAGACTCAAAACAGCACTACCTGATCAACGTAGCAATTGACTACTCAACCCTACAAATGAGAGAGCCTTCACATGAAGAACAACAAGCCGAATGAGTTTCCATTCATAATTGAAAAGAAACACATCTATAATAAGTTTATTGATAAGGAGATCACAGGGGTAAACCTTGGCTGGGCTACTTTTACCTTTGAACTTCATGCTGACCTACACGAGGACGATCAAAAAGTTGATGGTTGTTGTTTGTGGGAAGAATACAAGATAAAATTAGAGATGGGTCTCTCTGATTCTGATGCAAGAGAGACTATAATTCATGAAATCTATCACTGTATGCTCGAAGGAGCGGGTTTAGATGAAAAGAACTTTGACTCTCAAAGAATGTTCTTGACCAATGAACAACTTGTGGTAGCATTATCGAAGCAGACGATGAGTCTGCATAACCTTAACCCTAAACTATTTACAACAATTTATGCTTGATCCAAACAATATTACTCAAGATCTTTACCAGTTCACAATTAAGAACCTTGGGGAAGTTGCTCGCGATCCTAACGGAGTTGCTAACGAACTTCGTGAAATTTCGGCAACCCATGGCTATTATTATGGTATCATGATTAAGACCAAGCGGTTACTGGATGACGCTGAAGATGCTTTAGAGAACTACAAGGCATCTGCTCGTGCTAGTAAGAGAGACGAGGGCGTTAAGCTCACGGCTGTCGCCGCTGAAGATTATGTTCAATCCCTGGAACCTACCAGGGAGTTGAGTAACGAAGTTCGTCGTCTCAAGGAATGCTATGGATATGCTAAGGGCATCTGTAGCACTCTTGAGATGAAGAAAGATATGCTTGTCCAGCTTTCCGCTAACAGTCGGCAGGAATCCAAGCTTTACCAATAATTGTTAGCACTCGACTGCAAAAATAGCCTAAAAGGAAAAATAGAATGGCAAAGACACTAGCTGAATTGAGAGAAATGCATAAGAACATGAACTCGGATACTAAGAAGAGTACCTCCTCTTCTAACGGGTTCTGGTCCCCTGAGGAAGGAGACAACATTGTCCGATTCCTCCCCGGAAAGGAAGATCCACTGGACTTCTTCGTGGAGACTAAGCTTCACGCATACCAGGATGGAGATGGTAAGTGGAACTATTACAAGTGCCGTAGGACTCAGCACGAGAACTGCCCTATGTGTGAACTCTACTATGATTTGTGGAAGCAGCACAATAATGAGGGACTCGGACGGGATGATGATAGTAAGTTCTCAACCTTGGCTCGTATGGTTAAGCCTCGTCCCCGTTACTACAGTGTCGCTATTGTGCGCTCTCTTGAGCAAAATGGAGAGGATCCTGTTCGTATGTTGAGCATGAGCAAGCAACTCTTCGACAAGGTTATGTTTTGCATGATCAATGATGAGTTCCAAGATGAGGATGATCCTGATAACACCACCATTATCTCCCTCCAAAGGGGTAATGACTTCAACATTCGGATGACTAAGCAGGGTCAGTTTCCGAGTTACGTAGAGTCCATGGGTAAGTACAAGAAGACTCCTGCTGCCAAGAATGAAGCCCTGATTCAGGAGTACATGGATAATAGTTTAAATCTTCAATCTCTTGGAGAGATTGATAGTTATGAGAAGGGTCGAGAGGTTTCTATGATGCTTAGGAGCACTCTTAACCCTGTTAAGACCGAGACTACCTCGGACACTCCTCCGTGGAGTGATGATGGAGGATTGCAAGTATGATTACTAAGAGACTTTTACTGCCAATGTTTGCTGTAATGGCATTGGCTTTCACGACAACGTCGTGTGAACTGGTTGATAATTTGTTCGAGGATAAGGTGGTGACCCTTATCAACAATGTTAGAATGGAACGTCGGGACGCTGCTGTCCCGGCAGACCTCAGTCTTCTCCCAGAAGGTGTTCGGGAAACTTTGAAGGAGAAGGATATGCAGATTGTAGTTGTGGATAAAGCAGATGTTATGGATCCTAACGCAGCTACAATTGATGTGTTAGACCCTGGCGAGGGTTGGGTGGGTAACGCGATTGATATTGGTTTGAGTTTTGCTAATACTGTTTGGCCGGGTATCGCTGCCCTGGAAGCTTTGGGCCTGCTATTTTCTCGCCGGAAGCGCAGGCACTACGGCGCAGCAGTCGTCTCCGCTGCTCCTACCAATGGTAAGATGGAACTGAAGGATGCTGTGGTCTCATTGGGTAGAGCTATTGGTGTCGCCCACAGTTCCGAAGCTTCTAAGGAAGCTTTTGAGGGAGAGAAAGTCCAGCAAAGTGCTGGCTAATCAAAAAACGTAATAATGCGGTCGTTTCTAACCCAGGTCTTCGGATCTGGGTTAGTTTTTTTAGATACACACGACTATAATGCTCCTATGCGGAAGTTAAAGATCCTAGTTGTATATGCGAATCATGGAGGCTGTAGTTACTACAGACAATTATCTCCAATGAAGATGATGCAAGAAGAACTTGCAGACAAGGTAGAAATTCGATTCAATGATAATGCTCTTGAGATAAATCCTGAGAGGAACCACGCTCCTCCAGAGGACAAGCTCACTGACATGAATTGGGCTGACATTGTTTTCGTTGCTAATATCTTAAAGTATGGAGGACCCTATACGGCTAGAGTTATAGGTTTAGCAAAGAAGCTTGGGAAGTTTGTTCACTTTGATACAGATGACCTCCTAACAGATCTTTACGAGGAACACCATCTTTATGAAACTTACAAAACAAATAAACTTGATGAAGTTACTAAGTTCTGTTATCACTCAGCAGATTTAGTAACTGTAACCCAAATGAAGTTTGCTGAACGCATTAAGCCGTTTATAGGTAAGTGTCTTGCTGTTGTGAAGAATGTTTTAGATTACAAGTTGCCTTCTTGGAATCACCAAAAGACAACTAAAAAGTTCACACGCATTGGTTATGCAGCAGGTATTCACCACAGAGGTGATGTGAAGGTCTTCAACGCCATCCCGCACCTTGTCAATCAAAAGGTAGGCAGAGAGAACGTGCAGTGGAACTTCTACGGGCACCCACCACCAGACCCTAACAAGCCTAAGACAGGTTGGGAAGCAAAGGTGTGGCCAGAGTACATGCAGCAGCTTCTGAGAGGCTTTAAGGGGCAGAAGAACTACAACATACACTACGCACTACCCCCAGACGCTTACGGGCGTTACTACGCGGATATGGACGTTGCAATTGCTCCTCTACAGATGAACAACTTCAACGACTCGAAGTCGGACATCAAGGTTGCAGAGTGCTCACGTTACAAAATTCCACTGGTTGCTAGTAATGTTGGTTGTTACGATGAGACTATAATCAATGGAGAGACAGGTTACCTTATTGATCCTGACGCTCCAAAGTCTGAGTGGGTGAAGATTCTTAGTAAGCTATGCAAGGATAAGAAGCATCGCTTAGAGCTTGGTCAAAATCTGCACGATAGGACTAAAGACTTGTATGATGGTCGTAAGCAGTCTCAACTTCGATACAATCTCTACTTGCAAGCTATTAAAGATACAGAGCACCCCTTGAAAGATGAAATTTAGTATTATCGTTCCTCACTATGATCAGTCTATCTCTGATGAAATGTTTATCAGAGGTATGAACTGTTTGCTAGAGCAGACCTTCAAAGACTTTGAAGTCTTGGTGTATCACGACGGCCCAACGTCTAGAGACATTCCAATGCCTGACGATGAGAGGTTCAAGCTAAGGGTTACTAAGGAGAGAGAAAACAATTGGGGCCACAGCAATAGGGATCGCGGCATACGCAAAGCAAAAGGCAAATACATTGTTCACTTTAATCCAGACAACATACTCTACCCAGAAGCTTTAGAAGAAATAGTTAAAGAATCTAATAAAGATTACAGTAAAGTGGGACTAGCTAACAACGTAATTGTGTTTCCAATAGTCATGAGAGGTATGCAAACTAATGGTAGAATGTCGTGGAGAGACAATGAGAATGTATTAGATAACTACATGATCTTCACAGGATATCCAACTATAAGAAATAACATAGATGCAATGCAGTTAGTTATGAAGAAGGACAAGTGGCTTGCATACGGTGGCTGGAAAGATTTAAGAGAACAAGGTGACGGTTATATGTATCCTGAGTTTGTGTCAATGTATGGCGCAAGATACTGCAATAAGATTTTAGGAGAGCACTGGTAATGAAAACACTACATGAGATTGGAGCTTATTACGGAACTGACAAGGCAGTTAACCATGTCAACCATGGCGAAGCCCACGAATTTTGCAATTTTTACGATTATCATCTCTCATCAATGAGGTTTGAAAACTTAAAGCTGTTAGAGATTGGAATATTTGACGGAGCGTCTCTTCGAATGTGGAAAGATTACTTTTGTAATTCTGAAATCTATGGGATTGATTTGCTAGTCCACCCTCAATGTGTTTTAATAAATGAAGATAGGATATCTAGCTATAGATTAGATGCAGGAAACGAAACTTTACTTTCACAGTTTGTTAGTGAGCATGGTCCTTTTGACATTATAATTGATGACGGTTCTCATTTTACAAACGATCAATGGTTAAGCTGGAGTTTACTAGCAGACAAATGTAAAGTTTTTATTTGGGAGGATTTACATACTTCTAGAAATCCTCCCCATATGAGGGGAACTAAAGATGGGGAGTATCCCTTAGACTTTGCAAAAAGATTATCCATAGAGTCCCCAGATAATTGTTTTTTCTTTGATAAAAATGAGGATGAGCAACACGTTACTTTTTTGAAGAAATCCTAATGGAGCAAGGTATTATAACAAGATTTTAGAAGAGTATTAGTAATGACATACTGCTTGTGTATACTGAGTACACACCAGATATCAGCACCTCCCTTATTAAGAGCAGGCTTTAAACATACAAAATTAAAGGATTGTAAAAAATGAACTTCAACGAATTCCAGAAAGAGTGTAAGAGAACTGCTAACCCTAACCTTACTTACTCCCAAGCAGCTATGAATTGGGCTCTTGGGATTGCGGGTGAAGCAGGTGAGTATTGTGAACTCATCAAGAAGAGTGAGTTCCACGGCAAGATGTTAGACAAGGACGATGCCAAGAAGGAGCTTGGGGATGTTCTTTACTATGTTGCTATGGCTGCTTCTAATCTCTCTATTGATTTAGAGGAGGTAGCAATCGAGAACTCAAGGAAGCTCAGGATTCGATACCCTGACGGCTTTGTTGAAGGGGGAGGCAGACGATTCCCTAACAACGACTCTGAAGATGACGGGAACTAGATAGCTCTCTTCTTTTGGAGGTAGTTGATAGTATCATCTAATTCCATAGAGAGTTCTTCTAGATCTTTGCTATACTTGTTCTTGTAATCTACTTCAACATCATAGTTGTCGTAGTCACTATTCTTCATCTTGTCGATTCTTTGTAAGAGTTCTTCTTGGTCATTTCTATTCATGATTACACCTTGGCTAAGACGGCTCCTACAGAGGAGACTAACGAAAAGATCATACCCCAAAACAACCAACCTTGCTTCCAGGTACGACGCTCTAAAGTATCCAGAATCTTTCTGTGGTGAGCGTGGTCTTTAGTACACTCCTCAAGCTTATCAAGAATCTCTTCTTGTTGCTTGGTTAATTCAATCTGTAACTCAATAGTTTTCTTGTGGATCTCTAATTGTTGGTTGAGATCTGCCCTGGTTACACTGTCATTCAGGTTGTCGGTCATGGTTATACAAGTATTTATGCATTTTCTGAGCCTTTCTGTAGTAAAATACGCATCTGTTGGTATACTGTAAGACATGCAAACATTTCTTCCCTATCCTGATTTCGTCGCATCCGTCAAAGCCCTAGACTATCGTCGCCTTGGTAAGCAGCGTGTAGAGGCCATGCAACTGGTCAACAGCACCAACAAGCTTCTTGAGAACCCCTATGCCAAGGTTGGTTGGATGAACCATCCGGCTCGCGCCATGTGGGATGGCTACATGGAAGCTCTCAAGCTCTACCACAACGTCTGCATCCAAGAGTGGATTGATCGTGGCTACAAGAACACCATGAAGTTCTATGATATTTCTGACGACGTTCTCATGCCTGCCTGGATCGGTAACGATAGAGTCCATGCTAGCCATCGCTCTAACCTGCTGCGTAAGGATCCTGTGTATTACTCTG
>Ga0222718_10004921_pt1 | contig 10954 bp, 13 predicted proteins | sample C33_27DmetaG_FD_165045 | JGI IMG/M metagenome (GOLD analysis project Ga0222718, IMG submission 165045) | Estuarine water microbial communities from San Francisco Bay, California, United States - C33_27D | ecosystem: Environmental > Aquatic > Marine > Unclassified | place: USA: California... | reverse complement strand
CTGGAATGACTGTTGAAGAGATCGCGGAAGCAATCGGCAAGACTGCTCGCGGTGTCAAGACTATGCTGACTCGTCGTGGCCTTTCAGCCGCTGACTATGACGGCGCTTCAAAAAAAGAAAAGGCTGCTAGCTAAGTAGACTTTCTTTTCAGCAACCGTAGCGGGTGCGTTACGGTTGCTTTTTTGTGTATTCGGGGAATAAATTGAACATTGCTTCTGCATTAATCAAACAGATTATTATGCTTCAGGATTCTGATACCTGGAGTTATTTGCGTAAGCATTATTTACCTACCGAATACCACACCATCTTTAGTATTATTGATGGACATTCCCAGAAGTATCATACTGTTCCTTCTTTTGAGGATCTAAAGTTTGAGATTCGGGATAGTGCTACGCAAGAAAAACTTCTTGCTATCGAAGCACTGGAAGTTGAAGCAGAACCTTCTATGCTGCTTCAATACCTCAAGAATGAGTACACTCAAAAAGAGATATTGTACTCACTCGAAAAGTATATCGACAACTCCATATCTTTTGAAGATGCGGAAGAGTCGGTATCTCATCTGCATCAGATTGTTCTAGATATAGAAGATAAAGTTGAACTAGAGCAGCCCCAGGAAAGTATGCAACGTATTTCCCTGTTCCCAGCAGATGAGGAATTGGACAAGTACCTGCCCCTCGGTATGAACTCCGCATTCGACGAAGAATTCAAGTTTTCTCCCCGAGACTTGATTCTTGTCGGGGGTCGCCGCGGGTCAGGGAAATCCATTACTTGCTGTAACATTGCAAATACAGTGTATGAAAGTGGAAAGTCTGCCATCTATTTCACAATCGAAATGGATAGCCGTGAAATTTTACAAAGATGTTGCGCGATTGCTACCGGAGTCTCACACGATAAAATTCGTAAACGTAACCTTAGTGTTACAGAGTGGGAGCTAGTAGCAGCTTGGTGGGCGAATCGTTTTGTCGATGCCGACGAAAAACTAAAAGAGTATAACGATCATCGAGACTTTGATCGTCTACACTACGATTTAAAGACTAACTGCGAGCTTCTCCCGACTCAGCAGTTGGATGTTGTCTATGATGCATCGTTGACTCTTTCAAAGATTCGCGCAGAGCTTGACAAGAAAGTCAAAAGTGCAATGGATGTCGGTGTAATTATTGTTGATTACATTAATCAAGTAAAGCGTTCCAATCTTCCATCTCGCGCTGGACAGTATGACTGGACTGAGCAGATAGAAGTAAGTAAAGCACTGAAATCAATGGCCCAGGAGTATGAAGTGCCGGTTTACAGTCCTTATCAAATAGATGCTACGGGCGAAGCCCGATTTGCAAAGGGTATTCTCGACGCAGCAGATGCCGCGTTTACAATTGACACTTGGAAAACGGAAGATGCGATTATGACATTTAACTGTACCAAGATGAGGAGTGGAAAGATGGGAACATTCACTTCAACAATGAACTGGGAAACTCTAAAGATAGGGCCCGAATCCGCACTAACACCAGACGAACAAGAAGCGGAAGAACATAAAACTGGTGAAGAAATAAACGACATCTAAAAATAGTTCTTGACACTCCTGCTGATTTTTGGTATAATATATCTTCAATTGGCAGGAGTTTTTTATGGGGCTTTATTATGGATCATTGGGCTACACTATCTCTGGAAGAAAGAAGAAAAGTTTGCGACGAAAAGCTGTATCTATTAAGACTGGGGGTGTCAGTACCCCTCAACGACCTCATTTCCGCAGGAGTACCACGGAGTATCCCTCGGTTCCCGACACAGTTGGAGTTGCCCCTCGAGTGGAAGCGCCACGTTACACGGGAACCCTTGTTAAAGGTATTGGAACCATGCATAAGTCCAATGCCATCCCTATTATAGACGAACAACAAATGAAAGATTTAGCGAGTATGAGAAGATAATGCAACCAGATATACCCGATAGTAAATTAAAAGTAGAGGCAATTGCTACACTTCTAGTGTTTACAGCAATATACGCATTTCCATGGTTTTTCCCTGGCGGATACTACACTTGGAATTACGGATTCTAATAGGATAAAAAGATGAGCTTACCCCCCAGAGTAGAAGTTAAGGTCGGCCCTTACTTTGATATTTTAGAGGCAGCAATGTCAGAACAGAATCTTGAGCTGGCAGAAACAATGCTTGCCCGTATTTCTGCGTTTTTTCATCTACTGGACGATGAGCATAAAGACTACTATCAAGGTTGCCAGTACGCTATTGAAGAGGCTCTAATACATACTTTTGCTGACGGGTATAGTGAAGATGAGTATGATGAGCCTACCGAATACGACGAGTGGCAAAGCTATGATTCGGACTGCTAATGTCTTATAGAGTACACAATGACAACAATGGTACATACCAAGATGTTGAAGGCTATGATAATTTACTGCGTCTCCAGTGGGAGGCAAAAGGATACTATGTTCCACGAGTAACTTATACAAGTCCTCACGATATTCCTATCATGGGGTACATAGATCCTCATGTAATGAAGAATGATTTTAAAACATCTACTGATGATGTAATAATGGGATGAACGTACAAGAACTTTTAGAAAGTAAAAGCGTTCCATTTTCGCCAAAAGGAAAAGATTTTGTAGTATCATGTCTCAATCCTGAGCATGATGACAATAATCCGAGTATGCGAGTGGATCAGATTACAGGTATTTTTCATTGCTTCTCTTGTGGATTCAAGGGAAGCCTTTTTGTGCATTTTGGAGAAAAGGCAAGTTTTCTACACTTACGCAGAGAACTTATTAAGAAGAAAATTCGTGAAAAGAGAGCTGAAAGTGTGGGCTTGCCTTTTCCCCCAAGTGCATTACCTTACGTTGGAAACTGGAGAGGTATTAAACCGGAAACCTATCGTAAGTTTGAAGCATTTCAAGACCATGAGCATTTTATTGGTCGAGTTGTGTTTCCGATTCGTGACATATCAGGAAAGATTGTAGCCTTCAATGCAAGGCATATGACTGGAGGTACTCCGAAGTATCTCATTAATCCGCCTGGGGCACGAATGCCTCTGTATCCCGCGAAAGTAAACCCGATACAGGGCAGCGTTATTTTAGTAGAAGGAATCTACGATATGATTAATCTGCACGATAAAGGATTAACAAATGCAGTATGTTGTTTTGGTACTCGCAACATCAATGAAGATAAGTTATCTATTCTTCGACTTCAAGGAGTCGAGCAAGCAGTAGTATTCTTTGACGGGGATGAAGCGGGTCAAAAAGCAGCAATGAATGTAAAACAAATGTGTGAAAATGTTGATTTAGTCACACGAAGTGTAAATATACCCGATATGGATCCAGGTGGTCTATCGGAAAATCAAGTACAAAAATTGAAACAAAAACTTTATTCATAGGAGAGAGATATGGAACTATTAGCCGGATGGTTTTTACTTCTTACTGTAGCCGGATTAGGCGTACTGGTTTTCAATGATATAAGAAATTAAGGAACACAATATGACGAGCCCAAAGGTCGCTCTAATAGAGACCAAACCAAGTAGAACAGATTTTAGTTATGAGTTCGGTGGCGCATTTGATTTTGACCAATTTCAACTGTGCTCAGACCCTAACATTAAAAAAGTATTAAAGCGAGATTGTGACATACAAATTGATACAGATTTGTATGATTGGGTAATACTTGTAGGTTCAGATGCTCTCAAGTATTTTACCAAAATTAACTCTGTGACAGAGTATTCAGGCAAAAAAGTAGAAGGTAAGTTCTTGCCTGTTATTAATCCTGCTATGCTTGCGTTCAAACCCGAAGCAAGAAATACGTGGGAATCTTCAAAAGATAATATTATTTCTTACATTCGTGGAGAAATAGAAGAAGTAGTTATAGACAATAGTATTGCTTTTGGCATACAAGACACGGAAGAAGCAAATGAATTTATTAAGGCAGCCATTAAAGATCCCTGTAGATATGTGGCTCTCGACTCAGAGACAACTGGTCTTTATCCTCGAAACGGTCACATGCTGGGTATTAGTCTTTCTTATAATGGGCTTTTCGGGGCTTATATTGATACCGACTGCTTTGATGATACTACTGAACAGTTACTACAGCAATTATTTGACACCAAAACAGTAGTTTTTCATAATGCCAAGTTTGATATGGCATTTTTTGAGTATCATTTTAACTTCAAGTTTCCGAGCTTTGAAGATACCATGTTACTTCATTATCTGATTGACGAGAATCCTGGAGGTCATGGACTCAAGCAATTATCCTTAAAGTATACTCCCTATGGTGACTACGAGAAGCCAATGTATGATTGGATTGATCAGTATCGTAGAGAAAATGGTATTTTGAAAGGAGATTTTCAATGGAGTTGGATTCCTTTTGATATAATGAAAACATATGCTGCAATGGATGCAGTATGTACTTTTTTAATATACGAAAAGTTTGTAAAAATCAAGCAGAACAAGAAGTTGGCATGGGTTTACGATAACATTCTTATCCCAGGTTGTAGATTTCTTATTGATACTCAAGACAATGGCGTACCTTTTGATGCGGAAAGACTAGAGATGTCTCAAGAGCTTATGCAACAAGATATTGATAAGGCCATTGAAACTTTATATAAGAATCCAAAGATTCGTAAGTTCGAAGAAATACAAGGAGCAGAGTTTAATCCAAACAGTACAGTGCAACTTCGAAAGCTTCTGTTTGATATGCTGGGCTTAAACCCTACAGGAAAGAAGACAGGTACAGGTGCTGACTCCACTGATGCAGAAGTATTAAATGCACTGTCAGCACAGTCGGAAGTACCTGGACTTATACTTGATATTCGACAAAAATCTAAAATCAAGAATACTTATCTTGATAAAATTATTCCTCAACTCGACAGAGATAGTCGATTGAGAACAAACTTTAATCTACATGGTACGACTTCTGGTCGTTTATCAAGTAGTGGTAAGTTAAATATGCAACAGCTTCCTAGAGATAATCCTATTGTCAAGGGGTGCATTAAAGCAGGGCCAGGTCATAAGATCGTGGCAATGGACTTAACAACTGCAGAAGTATATGTAGCCGCAAAACTCGCAGAAGATGAAGCTCTTATGAATGTATTTCGCAGTGGTGGAAACTTTCACAGTACGATTGCAAAAACAGTTTTTAAACTGCCTTGTAATGTAGAAGATGTGGCAGAGCTATACGGCACACAGCGCCAAGCAGCTAAAGCCGTAACCTTTGGTATTATGTATGGCGCAGGCCCAAAGAAAATTAGTGAACAAGTTACTAAAGATTCGGGTACTTATTTTAGCCAGCAAGAGGCAAAAGAAGTTATTGATGATTATTTTAAATCTTTTCATAAATTGAGACAGTGGATTGATAATAATCAAAAATTTATTGAGCATAATGGATTTGTATATAGCTTTTTTGGTCGCAAGAGGAGATTGCCGAATGTCTCATCGACAGACGCAGGCATCAAGAGTCATAGCATTAGGTCTGGCCTTAATTTTCTGGTGCAGTCTACTGCTTCTGATATTAACCTTTTAGGGGCTATAGACATGGGTTCGTTTATAAAAAGTCAAAGAATGAAATCAAGAATCTTTGCACTTGTTCATGACTCAATATTAGCAGAAGTTCCAGAAAATGAAATTGATTTTTACTGTGAAAATCTACAAAAGTTTATTCAAATGGATAGAGGAGTATCTATATCGGGCGCTCCCGTTGGATGCGACTTTGAAGTTGGAGACGATTACTCTATGGGTAAGTTTGAAAAATCCTATGCACAGTGATAGTTACTTATAGAGAAATAAAGAAAATTAAGTTCCCAGTATATATTCTTCCAAATAGTAACTGGGAACTTATAGATGGATTACTGCTACTCGATAATCAAGTAGTAGACGATAAAAATATGCCGGGGGCTTCCCTCGGCATACGTCGTTTACAAACTCATTTTACAGAACTAGTACCTCTTAAACACTCTATTGATTCGTTAATTGGAATTTTGAAGCAAACCACTAAGTCTTTTATAGATAGTAATGGTACTCCATTTATCTACCAAAAAACTATGAACGCTTCTCTCAAATATTATAAAATACGAAAAATAGAAAGAAAAGAAGTTGCTTCTGTACTTTGGTTAAAGGATATTAATTTTCCTTTTACTATACCAAGACCTCCTCCCATAGAAAAAACATGGGCTGGAGTATTGCATATAGGCGGACTGCCTTGGCTATTATACGAGTACTCCGAAGAACGACTAAAGGACACTCGAAGAAAAGTATAATTTTATGGCTACTAGACGAAAAAAGACTCTTGCGGGAGCAAATTTAGATTTACAAGAAATTGAACCTTTAACTAAAAATCAAGTTGTAGCATTTGAGAGTAATAAAAACTTAATGCTGCACGGAGTTGCAGGAACAGGAAAAACTTTTATATCTTGCTATCTTGCCTTCGATGATATGGTAAAAAATATCTATGAAAGGCTAGTAATTATAAGAAGTGCAGTTCCTACTCGTGATATAGGCTTTTTGCCTGGAAATGAGAAAGAAAAAGCATCAGTATATGAAGAGCCTTACAAAGATATTTGTATTGAGCTGTTTCAAAGAGGCGATGCTTATGAAATATTAAAAACAAAGGGTTTAGTACATTTTATGACAACTTCATTTATTCGTGGAGTTACACTTAGAAATGCAACAATAATGATTGACGAATGCCAAAACATGAGTTTTCATGAGCTAGACTCAATTATAACTCGAATAGGGCAAGGCTGCCGAGTTATTTTTTGTGGAGACTTCAGGCAATCAGATTTAGCTAAAAATGGACTACAGGAATTTGTTCGTATTTTAAAGGCAATGGAGCAGTTTGACTTTGTTGACTTTGATATAAAGGATATAGTACGAAGCGAATTTGTGAAACAGTATATTACAGCAAAAACCGATTTAGGATTATGAAAGCAGTTATTAGCAATAGAATTTATTTGGAAGTAACGCGAGAGTACAAAGAGCATCTCAGTAAAGAGCTAACATATAAAATACCTCCGCAGAATCCAAATGACCCACCTATTGTTATAAAAAATATGGCAAGGATTCGAGAGAATCTTGTCACCATACCAATTGGAAGAACGGACCTTATACCAAATGACTATGAAATTGTTGACAAAAGGATTATGGTGCCTGTTGATTTTCCTGATTTTAGGTACTTACTCCGTGAATCTCAACAGGCCGTCTACGACGAACTCGATGATAATTGTATCGTCAACGCGTGGGTAAGCTGGGGAAAGACTTTCACGGGGTTGGCGATCGCCGGAAAACTCGGACAAAAAACACTTGTTATTGTACACACAGTTCCTCTAAGGAACCAGTGGGCAAAAGAAGTAGAGAAAGTCTACGGAATTACGCCAGGAATTATAGGAAGTGGTAAGTTTGATCTTGATGCTCCTATTGTAATTGGGAATACTCAGAGCTTATACCGCAATATCGAGAAGATTCGTAAAGAATTTGGAACAATTATATTGGATGAAATGCATCATGTGAGTAGTCCAACTTTTTCCAAAGTCATCGACACAAATTATGCTCGCTATAAGATTGGATTATCTGGCACAATAGAAAGAAAAGATGGCAAGCATGTAGTCTTTCGCGATTACTTTGGCAGCAAAGTTTTCAAACCCCCGAAAGAAAACTTCATGACGCCTGAAATACATATTATAAAATCAGAAATACGATTCATGGATGGAGCTAGAATTCCTTGGGCAAATCGTGTAACAAATCTTGCAAACAATGAAGAATATCGACACACCGTTGCGCTTCTTGCAGCAACATATGCGGCACGAGGCCATAAAGTACTTGTGGTGTCAGATCGTGTGCATTTTTTGCGAAGCTGCGCCGAACTGGTTGGAGAAAATGCAATTTGTGTTACGGGTGAAGTCCCACATGAACAGAGAGAAACTCTTCTCAATGAGATAAACTATGGAAATAAAAACGTTCTTTTCGGCACTCAAGCGATATTTAGTGAAGGTATCTCAGTTAACTCGTTATCCGTCCTTATACTCGGTACACCGATTAACAATGAGCCCCTTCTTACCCAACTTATCGGAAGAGTCATCCGAGAACAAGAAGGAAAACCCACCCCAGCAATAATAGACATTCATTTAAAAGGAAATACTGCAAGAACGCAAGCTTCCAATAGAATGGGGTTTTATATGAAACAGGGTTGGAAAATTCAACAAATAGGATAGAAAAAAAGTTCTTGACACGGAACTATATTTTTAGTATAATATATGCTTCTATACGACTGGAAAAAGATATTCACGATTACAAATGGCGAACCATCAAGTATTTTTACGATATTTGAGATGTTGGTCAAGAATAGTATACCCCGAAATAAGTACGATCCCATATTTAAATTTTATGAGATAAACTTTGCGGGAGATTCCTTTCTCGTACATCCAGATGTTCTTCTTTACAACTCGTTTAGACATACTCGTCGAGATATTGCAATATACTTAGCTTTTGCTAGTATGCGGTCTCTTGGCGAGTATTTCGCCTCTGGCGATATTACATTAGATTTATTGGAAATGCCAATGGATCCCTTTCAACACTTAGAAGATAATAGGCTACTTTATATGGAAGATGACAAGTTACATTTTCTGTACGAAGAAGTCCCACAGGAGAAAACACAATGGCACTAAGCTTTAACAAATCAAAGGGCGCTGCTCAAAAATCAAGTCTTACAACCTTTACTTACCAAGAAGGGGATAACTCAGTACGTCTTGTAGGCGATATTCTCGCTCGCTATGTATACTGGGTAACTGGTGAAAATGACAAGAACATTCCTTTGGAGTGTCTGTCTTTCGACCGTAATGAAGAGCGGTTCAACAACAAAGAAAAAGATTGGGTTCGTGAATACTACCCTGATCTGAAGTGTGGCTGGAGCTATGTAATGCAGTGCATTCACAATGGCGAAGTCAAGATCATCAATCTGAAAAAGAAGTTGTGGGAGCAAATCCTAACTGCTGCTGAAGATTTAGGCGATCCTACTGATGCAGAAACTGGCTGGGACGTTAAGTTCAAGCGAGTTAAGACTGGCCCTCTGCCCTACAATGTAGAGTATCAACTTCAGGTATTGAAGTGCAAGCCTCGTGCTCTCGACGATGACGAAGCTGAGCTTGTAGCAAATCTGAAGTCTATGGATGATGTTATGCCTCGTCCTACGCCTGATGCTCAAAAAGAGTTGCTTGACCGTGTACGTCAGGCAGACACAAATGAAATTGATGATGAAGCACTTGATGCGGAGTTTGCCATTTCATGATTCTTTTTACGGCAGACTGGCATTTAAAGCTAGGTCAAAAAAATGTACCACGCGAGTGGGCATTAAATCGCTACAAGTTATTTTTCGAGCAGATTCATTCTCTTGAACAGCAGTGCAATATGCACATTATTGGTGGCGACCTTTTTGACCGTCTGCCGAACATGGAAGAGTTGGAACTTTACTTCTCGTTTATTCGGGAAGTAAAGATTCCCACGCTCATTTATGACGGCAATCACGAAGCAACAAAAAAGAATAAAACATTTTTTACTCAACTTAAACAGGTAAGTAGAGACATAAATCCATTAGTTCAAATAGTGGATATTTCCTATGTCGATGAAGATATGGGATTTAGCGTATTACCTTATGCGGATTTACACAGAAAGGAAAGTATAGAGCAGTTTAATCCCTACCTTCCTCTCTTTACTCATGTACGAGGCGAGATTCCTCCCCATGTCAAGCCAGAGGTGGACTTAGACAGGTTTGAAGATTTTCCAGTTGTATTTGCAGGAGATTTACACGCACATAGTAATAGTCAGCGAAATATTGTATATCCTGGCAGTCCTATGACTACTTCTTTTCATAGAACAGAAGTACAGACCGGGTACATACTAATTAATCCTCAAGATTGGGCTTGGATGTGGGAACCTTTTGATTTACCGCAACTAATACGAAAAACTGTAACTTCTCCCGATGAAATGTTACCTACAGAGTTTCATCACACTATCTACGAGTTAGAGGGAGATATTCAAGACTTGGCCGCAGTTAAAAATAGCGAACTTCTTGATAAAAAAGTAGTAAAGAGAAGTAGTGAAGCGGCTTTAGTAATTGATAAAGAAATGACAATTCAAGAAGAGCTAGTAGAGTATCTAGCATATATCTTAGAGTTGGACGATGAAAAAATTAAGAATATAGTAGGTACTTTTAATGATTACTCTCAAAAAACTGCAATGGGATAATTGCTTTAGTTATGGCGCTGGAAATGTTCTAGACTTAAAAGAAAATATAGTAACGCAGATAATTGGTACGAACGGTATGGGGAAGTCCTCCATACCGTTAATTATTGAAGAAGCACTATTTAATAAGAACTCAAAAGGCATTAAAAAAGCAGATATTCCAAATCGTTATGTAAATGACGGTTACAATATTCATCTAGAATTTACAAAAGACGAGGATGAGTATATAATTGATATAAATAGAAAAGCAAATATAAAAGTAAGTTTTATAAAGAATGGCGAAGATATATCTAGTCATACTGCTACAAATACTTTTAAGACAATTCAAGAAGTTATTGGCACAGATTTTAAAACATTTTCTCAGTTAGTTTATCAAAATACAAATGCTAGTTTGCAGTTTCTTACTGCTACCGATACTAACCGTAAAAAGTTTTTAATTGATCTTTTGCACCTTGAAGAGTATGTTGAGCTTTTTGAGCTTTTCAAAGAAAAATCTAAGAATTTATCTCTGGAGATTTCCGGAGTTAAATCAAAAATAGCAACGATAGAAAAATGGTTGTCCGATAACAAATTGAAGGATACTACCATACTGCCGATGCTAGAAATTGAAAATGATACGGAAGAACTTGAGAATGAATTCCGTTCACTAACGAAAGAAATTGAAAATATTTCGGAAAAAAATAAAAAAATCTCACAAAATAATCAGTGCATAAGCCTGCTAAAGCAAATTAATATTCAAGAA
>Ga0222718_10004918_pt1 | contig 10956 bp, 25 predicted proteins | sample C33_27DmetaG_FD_165045 | JGI IMG/M metagenome (GOLD analysis project Ga0222718, IMG submission 165045) | Estuarine water microbial communities from San Francisco Bay, California, United States - C33_27D | ecosystem: Environmental > Aquatic > Marine > Unclassified | place: USA: California... | reverse complement strand
GGTCACGGTGATGCTTGGAACTGGCAGAATCATTTAAGATTAGAGAGAGTTTGTAAATCAGAAAATTACAATACGTTTGTAGAAAATGTTATTAGTGGTAAAGGTTATGTAAGCGATTATTATAATTATTATCTTGGTAAGTATAACAATGTGCAATACGGTAAGATGGAAGATTTACCTGAAAGTTTGATTACTATACTAAAACAAAACAATGAAGACTTTGATGAAAAAGGTATAAGAGAAAACATTTATGTACACGGCGCCAACAACAAAAAACTTGGTAAACCTATTAGTGTAAATGAAAGTATGACATATACTCAACTTAAAAGATTAGTACAAGTATCAGAAAATGAATTATGTAGGAGATTTGATTACCATGCGTTTTAACAATCCAATACACGATCACGGTTTTGTATTTCCTGACATAGCAGACTTTCCAGATGTGGCTAACGAGCCAAGATATAAAGGTAATGGTAAAGAAGATAATCTTGTTTTAATAAAAGATGGTATCAAAAATGAAAATTTAAAAGAGTTTGAAAGAGGCTATCAAAATTACATGGAAAAGATACCTGATACAAAGTTATTTCAAAAACTAAATGCTATGTTTCAATTCTATAATAATTTTGAATTAAGTAGAGTAGAAACTGGCTTACCAACAAATGAAATATACGAAGATTTATTTGAAAATGGTATATCATATAGACATGCTAACATATCAGAACTACAAAAATTACTAAAAGATGACATTAAGAATTTACTTGATTTACCTGATTGGCGACCACCACCAGGACAATTTGATAGAGCAAAACAATTAGGTCCAGAGATAGTTAACTATGTGAATGACAAATTTAATACTATGGGTATATTACAAGCAGCTACAAAATACAATAGTTTTAAACCACTACGAGTTAAGAATGTAGTATTACATATTGCTAAACCTACTGACCAAAACTATAAACAATTTTTATATGATTGTACAACTATCACTAAAACAACTAATTTACATATAGACCCAAAAGAAAATGTAATGAAAGCTATGTTGTATTTAAATGATATAACTTTAGATGATGGTCCATTTAGTTATGTAGAAAAATCTAACAGATGGACACATGATAAAATACAGAATGTATTTGGTAGAGCTATATCAACTGGTAGTTATTGTCATACACCAGAATCAAGAGCAGTAGTATTTCAATTACCAAAACAATTAAGAGTATCCCATAACTTTGGAAGATTACTACAAGACGGAACAGAAGAACAAGAAAGAATATTAAAATTAGAAAAACCATTTACTAGTGACAAAGGTAATCTATGTGTCTTTGACCCAGCTGGTATGCATAGAGGAGGTATTTGTAAAACAGGAACTAGAATTGCTTTACAGATATTAATGAAATGAAATTAAGTGATAGTGTATTAAAGAAAAGAGTATTTAAACAAAATATATTAGACTTACATTTAAAAGATTTTATGATAGGTCAAACTACACCTTATCTTAATAAGTTTAAAAATACATTAGATATAGGTGCGGCAACTGGTATGTATGCTAGTCACTTTGCGCAACACTCTAAAAATGTTATATGTTTTGAAGCAGTACCACCTGTGTATGAACAACTAGAAAAGTTAAAACAAAAACATAATAATGTTATTACACACAATCTAGCAGTTGCTGACTTTGAAGGTGTATCTGGTTTCTATGTAGATGACAAAAGATTATCTAATTCTAGTTTTCAAAATCTAGTAGATGGCCAATTGATAGAAGTAGATACAGTCACAATAGATAGTATGCAATTAAATGATGTAGGATTTATGAAGATTGATGTGGAAGGTATAGAGTTAGATGTTTTAAATGGTGCAGTAAATACTATTTTAGAGTACAAACCAACTTGTATGGTTGAAGTATATGACAAGTTTAATAAGTATCCAGTAGAAACAACATTTGAGTTTTTTTTCGTAAGAAATTATAGATGTTTTTATAACCATAAAGGTCAAGGTTTAAAGCCAGTAAGAACAGTAGAAGAAGGTATTGAGGCCACAAAGATACCAGAAATAACAGACGGTGATTTTTTATTTACAATATGATTATAACACACAAACTTGCTTGGGATAGTTGTCTATCACACCAGTTATGGCCAGCGATAGAAAAAGGTTGGAAAGATGAAGATAAATCTATACACTTTTTTTGGGGTCTAGGTGGAACAAATATTAGACAAATACAAGAAGTAATTGAAAAAGGCCAAGAGTGGTGGTATGTAGATGTGGGTTATATCACAGAACAAATTACAAGATACCCTAAACCAATAATAAACGATTACGATAAAACATACTTTAGAATAGTAAAAGGTGGTATGCATATCACTGGTGGTAAACCTGGTGATGGATCACGCCATAGATATTTGCTACACCAAGGTATAGACGCAGAGTTTAAAGGTTGGAACACAGGCGACTGTAATCATATATTACTAGCGCCATCATCACAGACAGTTTGTATTTACAATAATCAAATGGGACAAGAAGATTGGATAAAACAAGTTGGTGAAGAAATAAGAATATATACAGATAGACTTATTAGAATGAGAAACAAACCAAGACCTAATAATGAATGGTGGGGAACAGATATAAAGAATGATTTAAAAGACTGTCATGCATTAGTGACTAATATGAGTTTAGCAGCTGTTGATGCTGTGTTAAATAAAGTACCAATAGTGACACACAAAAATAATGTATGTTATCCTTTATCAGGTAATATTGCTAACATAGAAGAAAATACTGTGAAGAAAAGCAGAGAAGATGTGACTGTATGGTTAAATACTGTTTGTAATAATCAATTCACACTACAAGAGATAGAGGATGGTTTAGCATATAGTATATTGAAAGAACAATATGAAGTTTAGATTTAAGTTTATGTTTGCCTGTGTATGGACAGGTTTTCTATTAGGATTATTAGTAGGTGTATATTTATGCTAAACTTTGCTTGTGTATTTTACGGCAACAAATATAAAATAGACTATGTGAGTAGGTTGTATAATATGGTACAGCGAAACTCAACAGTACCACATAAATTTATTTGTTTTACAGACAATACAAGTATTAGAAGAATACTTAAATCAAAAAATATAGAATTTAGACAATTCGCAAGACACGATTTTGAGGGTTGGTTTCATAAAATGCAACTGTTTAGTCCTGACAGTAATTTAGAAGGTCCTACTTTATATATGGATTTAGATGTCGTAATTACGAAAAACATAGATTGTTTTTTTAAATATGGCGAAGATAAGAATTTTGTAGGTATGAATGACTTTAATCCTAGTAGTGGTCAATTCAATTCTAGTATAATGAAGTTTGATAATAAACAAGCAAGCAATTTGATATGGAAACCTTACATAAAAAATAGAAGTGATTATAAAGGAATGGCTGGTGATCAAAACATCATAACAGCATTAATCAAAAATCATAGTAATACAATCTCATTTCCAGATGAGTGGACACAATCATATAAATGGTTGAATCGCAAGGGTGAAAGATATGGTAGAGATTCATTTACATACGAACAAGACCCTAATGCGAAAGTATGCGTATTCCATGGAAGACCCAATCCACACGAATCAACTCAACTATGGGTAAAAAACCATTGGTATTAGTCAAAAATAAGAACAAAATAAGAACATCAACGCAAAATACCTTAAAAACCCCTATAAAATTAGCAAAATAATACTGTACAAGGGGGTTTTAACCTGATATTATAATAGTATATGAACAAAAAACTATTAATAATAATCAGCAATTGTCAATTATATTACTTGACAAATACTACAAATCCTGATATTATTAATCTAACAAAGGAGAAAACACTATGTCAAAAATAAAAGCATACATTGAAACATCAGTAGAGAACGCTGTTGATAAGCTTATATCAAAACTATCAGATGGTCAAATAGATTTAGATACTTGTAAATCTAAAATATTAGAACTTGATAATTTAGAAATGGTTGGTATCACAGAAGACAATGTTGAAGAAGTAATCGCACAGGAAAAACAATAATGAGTAAAACTTTTAATGTTTGTTATTTGAGAGAATATATGGACCCAGAAATGTCTGGTGAGTATTTTTACGCTTACGAAACTGTGTATAGAAATGTACCAATGAAGTACAAAAATAAATTTAGTACAGAAGCTATGAAGATGAAAATTCTTAAATTCTGTGACTGGAACTATAAAGAATCAGCTAAGAACTTTGAAAATGTGACTAAAGTAGAATTGATAGATGAAAAACAATACTATCAAACTTACGAAGATGTATTCGGTGAGTCAGCGGCTGAAGATAAAAATATGTTTAATGATTATGGTCAACAGTATCATAGACAATCATTAAGAAAAGATTTTAACAAAAAACTTACAAAAAGTAAAGTACCAAGTTATAATGGAAAGAAGTGTCATTAATGAAAACAGTTAATATAACAGTCAATAAAAAAACATTATTAGAGGTTTACAATCAAGTAGGTTTATTAAACAGTATGGGATTTCCTAACTTTCAAAAAGGTGAACCAATTAATACTTTAATGAAAGAGATAAAAAAAGATTTGAAACAACAAAAGAAAGCAGAGAAACTTGGTTGGAAAGAAGTGTTAGAGTTTTGGCCACTATCAATCGTGGTACCAAGTATGATACTGCTAATACTAATAGGAGCAGGTACACAATAATGAAATACGGTGAAGAAAAGATAGTAAAAGAAATACACGATTATATTAAATCAACTTATAGTGAACATTACAGTACAACTAAAGATGGTTTTCAAGTACAAGATATGTTAAGACATTTAGGTATTGATAAAGACTTCTGTCAAGCCAACGCTATCAAGTATCTTGCTAGATATGGTAAGAAGAATGGTAAGAATAGAAAAGATTTATTAAAAGCAATACACTACATTGTTTTATTGATGAGTAGTGAAGACAACAAATAGGAGAACAATATGGACACACAATTTAAAGACACTGATATTATGGTAGTAAAAGAAGATTTAGGTAAAAATCTTTACAGAAAGAAAACTTATTACACACTTGTTGTTGAGCAAGATGTATTGGCAGATAACAAAGATGACGCTGATAAAAAGTTTACTGAATGTGGTATTAATCACTCAAATATAAATGCTGAAATTACAGATGAGAAAGACGGAGTGATAACATATATGGTTGACGCCAATTATTCAGATTCAGATACAACAGAATACCTTGGTAAAGTATCTTATACAGATGATGAGTATGCTGAAGAAAACGGTGATGTAGAAATAGATCAATATGCTGATGAGGTTGATATACCACATGAGGTAGATGTTCAATTAGAATTAAACGCAGACCAAGAAAGAGGTAAGTAATGGCTGAAGATATATTAGGTTATTCATCACACGACTGGCGTAAAAATACAGATAGTGCTGTTGTTGTAGATGATACTGTAGAACATAAAGGTTTGAAAGTAAATGATAGTAGAGTTATATTTGTTAACCCAAAGACATTGAAAGAAGAAACTGTTGATGTGTCAAGGTTGATAAGAGTTTATGTAAATAACAGAGAAGATTTAAAAAGGAGTGTAAAATAATGATGCATGATTTACAAAGACCACTAGAAGATTTAAAAGAGATTAAAAAACTAGTAGAAGACCAAAAACCAAGATACCTTATTGTAGATACAATTAATACTAAAATTAGTGAGTATGAAACTGATATAGAATCAGTAGAAGAATACCTAAGAAATAATCCACCAATGTTTAGTGAGGATTCTATAAATGAAGATACTATTAAAGACGGTGTAGTAATGGGTGTCACAGGATTGGATAAGTAATGCCATTTGGACCAACGACATTAAGAAATAAGAGGGAAGAGTTTGTATTACAAAAGATAGAGTATTACAAAGTTAATGAATACATGGGTAGGTCTAATTGGAAAAGACATTACTTTGATACTTACAAAGAAGCTGTAAAGATGTTTAAGAAACTAAAAGAAAACAAAAGAAAGATATTAATATATGCTTGTAGAAATGACGAGTTAGGTGAAATTTCAACAGGACTAAATGATAGGTTTACAAATGAGTAATCAAAGACCAGCAAAGATAGAAAAGAAATTAGATAGAAATGGTGACATGCAAGTCTTCAAGTTTTTTAAGACTGCTGCCAAACTATTAAAAGACGAGGGTAAAGAAGACGAGGCGTTTTATATGGAACAAATGGTTGACTGGTTAAGAAGTGGTAAACAATTACCCACTAGTGAAGAGTCAATAATAAAGGCTTTGGGTCTATAATGGCGCATTTTAGGGGGGTATGTAGTATCGAATCGTGTACGAAATACCAATATACGGGTCGCTCAGCGGCACAAAACCTAGTAAAATCAACGATTTTTAAGGGGTTGACATTTAAATCAATACCTGATAGAATATAGAGATATTAACACTAACAAAGGACAATACTATATGATGTACACAAAAGAAATACTTTTTAATGAGTTTAAAGATGTCACTAAAAAAGATCAATCAAAGAATAAAGAAACTTATACACACAGAATCGCATATCTTACCGCACTTAAAGAAGATATGATACAAGTACCTAGAAACTTTAGTAATATGTCAATCAAACCAGAACAACTACAGAACTTGATTGATGATTGGTCCGCTCCTAATCCGAGAGATGCCACTTATATGAGAGTTTTCGGTATGACTTACGCTGAGAAGAAACAAGAAGAAGAAGCTGAGTATTTTGATTTGACTAAAGGTAAAAAAGTCTATATGAAAAAGAAAAAAGAAGATACAGATACAGTACACTAATGAATAAAAAAGAAAAACTAAAAGTGTTGACAGAGAAATACGATGCCTGGGTGAGATCCCTAGGTGTCAACATTGACTCTGATTACAATTCATTTGATGGTTATGATATGCCAAACTATACTTGTAGGCCATCAGTACCAACGAGTGACAGAATAGTAGGTGATACTAAAAAGAGAATTTACTCCACACAATTACCTGCTGGAAAAACAATTAGTGTGGCGTATAACAAAGGTCCTTATATGATAGTAGATGCTAAGGATTTTAAAACTATGGGAAAAAAAGTATGAAAACAATGATGATGATTACCATTGTTGTCTTATTGACAATGACAATGGCTAAAAGTGATGAGAAGACTTATACACCTAAAGAGGTTGCTACAAGTATTGTAGCAGTACCAGGTAAAGTAAAAGACCATTTGACTAATGAATGGCAAGATATAAAAGAGTATCAAGCTGAAAGTTTTGCTGAAGCAAAAACAAAATGGCCTTGGAATAAAATCTTTAAGACTGAGGAAAAAAATGATTAGTGGTGACTTTGTATGTACTAGTGCGAATGACGGTACAACTTTGTTTAGACCTGTGACTGCCAGAGGACATACTTTCTGGCAATCTCAGAACTTCAATCAATATGTAATAGATAACACAGAAGAATATTACATAGTAAAGAGTGTAGATAGTGAAAATATTTGTAATGAAATTAGAAAAAATAATATGGATTTTACTAGTTAGTTTATTTTTAACTAACTGTACAGCAACTAGAAGTAATGTAGGTGCCACACTTGGCGCAACTACAACTACCGGCTCATGTGTAGCAATGGGTATTGAAAACCCTTATGCGATTGCTGCGTGTGCTGTGACTGGTGCATTTGCTGGTGCAGAGATTATGTACAACTCTGATTATGATGTACACAATGCTGTATTCGTAGATCATTTAAATACAGGTCCTAGTACAAGTAGTTATACGAATTGGTATAATTCAAAGACCGGTAATAGTGGTATAATTAAAACTACTTCATCTTATTTGAAAGGTCCTATTAAATGTAAAGATTATAGTGCAACAGTAGATATTACTAATAACTGGCCATTGATTGGTGTCGGTGGGGTTAATAGAAATACTATCTTTGGTGTTGCGTGTCAAATGCCAGATGGCAGATGGGTTGAACATAAAGGATAAATTATGATGACTTTTAAAAAATTTTTGATGTTTATGTTTTCACTAATAGTAGTGATTATTATATCAATGAATTGGGCAAGAGCAGAAGTAGAAGGATTAACAGAAGACTTATCTGGTGAAACAGCTAAGGTTATCGCTGTCGTTGAAGGTGATACGATATATTTTGAAGATGGTACAAAGATTAAAGAAAGTGAGTTTACAGAAACAGTAAGTAAGACAGAAGAAGTATTAGACAAATTAGAGAAGATAGAACTAGCTAAAGGCAAAATTAAATATGACAAAATTAAAATTATAGAACCTGAACGAAATAGTGGAACAGATCAATACTGTTTTGTTAAAGTAGTAATTAAACAAAAAGGGGATACTATTATTAAAGAAGAAATTTTGGAGTGTGCTGATGGCCGTAAGACATTTGATGGCCCTAGTTATTGGGAATTGTTTGCACAATTCTACTACAGAGATGTCGCTGCTCCGGAATACTGCCGATGGTATAGTCGGAAAAAACATGCTTTCAAAACGCCAGGGAAGACTTGTTTAAAAGTGAATGGCGAATGGGAAGTTAGATAATGATAAGAAACATAATAATACTTGTACTATTGTCAGTAATTGTCTTTGATATATCAGGGGCAGAGTTTTTAGACTATATTAGCTTAGGACTTGACAAAGCGCAAGATTTAGTATATAATGTAAAAAGTGAGGTTAATTAATATGAATAAAATGATGAAGATAGTATCAGTTGTCGCAGCAGGTCTTTTAATGGCTCAATGTTCGGCGACTTATAAGATGAAAAGTGAGAAAGGAAAAGTATTGAATCAAGTACCCAAATGGTACATGGCAGACTTTTCTGAAAAGAAAGCTTGTGATACACCTAGATTTGGTAAAAACAAAGATAGATTATGTATCTTTGGTGTAGGTACAGCAGTTAGTCCTGATTTACAATTAGCAATAGAAAAAGGTATGATGATTGCTAAGGCAGAATTGGCTGACATAATCAAAGGCGAAATGAATAAATCGTCTAAACAATTTATCACAGAACTTGGTAAAAATCAGAACAAAACGACAGTATCAGAAGTTGAGTCAACGATTGTTAACTTAATCAAGGAAACACCTGTCAGAGGTTATGAAATCTTTGCTAAAGATGTGACAATCACTAAAAACAAATACTACAGAGTATGGATTGGTTTAAGATTACCAATGGGTGAATTTAACAAAATGTATCATTACACAATCGCAGAAGCTGTTGACGCATACAATGTCAAAGAGAAAGCAGCAATCGCTTATGATGAACTAATGAAAGATAAAACTGATGAAAATAGTAATATACAGTAAAAACAACTGTCAATTTTGTACCAAGGCCAAACATATGGTTAAGACACTTGGCCTTGAATACACAGAGAAATCGTTAGAGAAAGACTTTGAGTCTGACCCTAGTAAGATGATAGAAGACATTGGTAAACCTGTAAGAACTATGCCACAAATTAAGATTGACGATAAGTTAGTTGGTGGTTATAATCAACTTATAGAATACTTTGCCGATAAAGGTCTAGTAAACTTTAAGGGTGAAATCATTGTCAAAGGATAATATTATACTATTTCCTACAAATAGAATTGTAGAGAAGAAAACAACTGGACCTGTCAAAGATGACAAGCTTGTAAAGAAGTTGCAAGAAGAACAAACAAAACAATTTATTGAAACTTCTGTTGATGATATTAGTATAGGGTTATTAAGAAAGTTTTACGATTTGGCTATCAAAACAACTAAACCTAGTTTTACAAAAGACTTAGCTATGTTGGTTGATATAATGAGAGGATTGGTGTATAGAGATTTTGGTATTAAACACCCAGCACAATCATTGTCAGATAAGTTAGTAGAATTAAAAACATTAAAGGACGGTTCGCAGTCAGCAAAGATAGACTACTCAACCATAATGGAAAAGAAACATAAAACACATAAACCATTTAGTCCAGATATTAAAGATGAAATTAGGGACATTAACGATCAAGCAGGTTTCTTTGATGGTGATGACTTAAAAGATGAGTAAACAAAATTCCAAAGGAATCGCCTTCGCAGGTAGTAAAATAGTTAAATTAACAACTCAAATATATAAAGGAGTATATTAATATGTTAAACACAATAAAAAACCTTTTTGGTGCAGACGAGCTAGTAAAAGTTAAAACAGTAAAAAGAACTGCTGTTGAAACTAGAGGCAGAAAGTCTTTATCAAAAAAACAAAAAATTCTAAATCTTTTATCAAAAGGTGAGAATGTTGCTTGGTCAACTATTCAAACTAAATTTGATTTAGAATCACCAAGATCAATGATTGACACTTTAAGAGCTGAAGGTTATATGATTTTCGGTAATAGAGTTGCTGGTAAAAAATACTACAGAATGGGTCAGCCTACAAGAGCTATCGTTGCTGCTGGTATTCAAGCGTTATACGGAACTAAATTCAAGTATAACAACCACAAGGTTTCTGTAAAGAAATCAGACTTAATTGCTCTTGATGCGTAATTAATTAAACTCTCCAAGGTGGGGACTTGTTCCCCATCTTGCTTTTTAAAATGAATTTAGCACACGGATTTGGCCTTGGTTTACTTGGCATTACTTTGACAATAGTAGGTTTTTTTGTCGCCTATATAGTATATGAAAGACATAGAACAAACATTGAAAGAATTAGAAAAGAAAAAGAAAAAAAGATTATTGATGGCTTGTAGTAAAATGAAATCACAGAAAATATTAAAAGTAGATAGAACTGAATACCAGGAAACTGCTGATGTAATTAGAAGTGATCAAGTACCTGCCGCGGCTATCGTAGAATATTTTAGTGATAAACATTTTTATAATTGGTACAAAAAGAAATATTTAAATGACTAAATTTTATAAAGTAGAACCTGTTTGGAAAAAAAGTATTACGGAGTACACTGGTTATTCAGATAAAGACAAAAAACAATCATTTGAAACTGAAGAGATGTATCG
>Ga0222718_10004917_pt1 | contig 10956 bp, 7 predicted proteins | sample C33_27DmetaG_FD_165045 | JGI IMG/M metagenome (GOLD analysis project Ga0222718, IMG submission 165045) | Estuarine water microbial communities from San Francisco Bay, California, United States - C33_27D | ecosystem: Environmental > Aquatic > Marine > Unclassified | place: USA: California... | reverse complement strand
ATTCTTCTTGGGTTGGTTCTGCTGGAGCATCACCCCAACCATATTGAGATGCAAACTCTTTGATTGCATCTGCTTGTAACTCACCCTTGTACAAGTCTTTTAATGCTTTACCTGCACCATTGTCTGGGTCAAACCCTGCATCTTTAATAGCGTTAGCCATCTGTACAGACTTATATTCCTTTTCAACTGATTCAAGTTCTTTAATGCGTTCACGCATTTGCTTGATAGCATTATTGTCTTGCATTTCTTCTACTGTATTTTCTACTTCGTTTTCCATTTTTTCTCCTACTCCAAGTTTTACTACTAGCTACATCACCCTTGGGATAATGATGTGATAGGCGACAAATAAATAAATTAAGAATAACTAGAATTGTCAGCCACTTCTGGGCTATTCAGATACTAGGCGAATTTAATACGCAGCTTACACGCCAGATATAAGCTGGAGAGTGCAGAGTCAATTTATATTCGCAGACTACCACTATGCGATAATTTTATTATACCACTATATCTCGTATGTCAAGGATTTAATACACAATATATTGTGTTATTCTTCTACGATTCCTGTAACTCTACGACCACGCCTGGCAGCACCTGTAGTAGGTGTAAACTCTGATATTTGTTCTTCTCTTAATCTTCTAATTCTTTGTATATCTTCTGTTTCACCAAATACAGCAGCTTCAGTAAATTCTTCTAATCCTATTCTTTCTTCCTCTGAAATACCTCTTTGAGCTTCTAAAGATTGTAATTGCTCTAATTGTTGTTCAGCAGCCCTAAATGTTTCTCTAGCTTGTTGTTGTGTAACACCAAATCTTTGTAATCTTTCTATCTGTGGTTGTGTTATTTCAAATCCTCTAGCTTCTGCTTCACCACCTATTTGAGCTTGTGTAATTTGACCTGATAGTATTGCATCACCAATTGTTGGGTCAACAGCAGCAGCAAATATAGATTCATTAGATAAATCAATACCAAAGTTTGTAGCATAATATTCTTTTACTTCTGGAATATTTTGTTCAATACCACTATATACAGTATTTAATCTTGATTTAAACTCTGTTGGACTTACATCACCCTCTACTAATTGTCCAAAGTTATCTGCAAATACATCAGGGTTTATACCAAATGTTCTTAGAGAATCTTTGTATGATTCTAAAACAGAGCCATACTCTGCCTCTGATAACCTTACAGAACCATCTGCTCTTTGATTACCTGGAAAATAGTTAGTATAACTTGCATCTTGTCTTACTGCACCTAATGCTAGGTTTACATTTTTATCAAAATCTATGTACTTCTCTATAAACAAATCTACTAAACCTTCTGGTAGAAATGGGTATAATGCTTGTACTTCTGCTCTAAAATCTGCCATTACTGTATTCTAACTCCTTGCCCAAATACCTTCAAAGCATCTAAAGCCTCATTAACAACTTTATCTACGCCCATATCTAAACCTTTTTGTGTAAGATACTTACTAGCTTTTGTAGCATCATTTAGTTTCAATACTTCTTGGAAGTAATCACTTGTAGTATCTACTTGCTGACCCCACTGATTAGTTGTAAAGTTTTCCCATGGTGCAGAAAACTCTTCATAAGTAACATCTTCTGCATATTGTGGAAATAAACTTTTCTTTTGTGCTGTAAGTTTTGTAATTAATTCTTGTTCATAATCAGGGTCATTTCTTAATTTACCTGCTTCTTCTGCTACTAAGTTAGCTTGTACATCACCAAACACAGGACCTAAATATCTCTTGTATAGCTGTTGTACTCTATCTTCACCAGCTCTTGTAGTGTCATACTCAATAGTATCTCCAGTAATAAAATCTTGTAAATCTGTATCTAATGTTCCTACTTTTGATGGGTCTGCAAGTAATGATATTTGGTCTTGTGAATATGTTGTAGACCATTCACCTGTTGTAAATTTTGTCGATATCCAATTAATCAAATTATCAGGTGGATTTGAAATACCTGCATCTATCATAGCATTTCTAATTGCAATCTTATCATCAACTATTTTAGATTGTGCATCTGCAGGTAACTCTTCTATAGATTTGCCTTGTGATAGTAATAACCAATCTCTTTCATCTTGTGTATGTGTTCTCCACCAATTAGTTGTTTTCCATTCTGTTTCTGTAACAGTCCTGCCTTCAAGAGTTGCTTCTGCTAATAAAAATACCATTTCTTCATCTGCTAACCAAGGTCTAAGTTCTGCTTCTTTATCTAAGTAATCAATAAAACCTTCCCATGGTGTTAGCCCAGATGTAATGTATCTAGGGTCATAAAGTTCAGCTATATTACCAAAATCTATAGAACCTAAACCATTAAATTCTGCTTCAGATAAAGTATCAAATTGTTGTTTGTCATAATCTAAAGGATATAAACCTTTTATATCTGCTTCACTAGCTTCATAACTTATTGATAGATTTGAATTAGGAACTTGATATAATACATAAAATTTATCTGCAACTTTAACTATTTCACCACCTGCTGGTATTTTTCTAACATAAGCATCATCAACAGGCACACCATCTTGTGTGATAACAACTTCTCCATCTGGTCCTACATTTGTATAATCTTTAGGGTCATAACTAGTATTACCAACACCAACAACACTTTCTCTCTCATTCATAGGAGTAGAAGCATCTTCTCCTCCATAGTCACCAGGATAATCTGGTGTTAATGGTTCTGATTTACTTGCACCTGCATAGCCTTCTCTACCTGGTATTTCACCAGCAATCAGTCTATCATATTCTGATTTAGTAAAACCAGCAGCTTTATCTGCTTCTGTAAATCTTGTATTAGCTGTTGTTCTAGCTCCATTAGGTCCATAAACTACTACTTGTGCCATTACATTCTCCCTAAACTAGCAAATAACTTAACGAATATATCATTAATTTGTTGTTTTCTAGGTGACATAGGTCTTTGTTCTATTTCTTTAGCTCTAAATGCTTCTTGTTGCCTTTGTCTTAAAAAGTTTTCTTGTTGCATTGGTTGTGGCTCTACAGTAGGTTCTTCCACCTCTGTTGTTTCTACAACTTCTTCTACTGTTTCTTCTTCCATCTCTACCTCATCTTTAGGTTGTAAGGATTGCATATATGCTTCCATAGCATTTGTAGCCATATCCCAATCTTCTTGCTCTCTGTTTTCTGGCTTGTTACCACCATTATAAGCAGACCAAGCCTCCCAACCAGTAGGACTGTCATCTCTTCGTTTTCTATCAGTCCATATCTGAAAAGCTGCCTCTGCATTATTCAAAGGGTCTTTTAACCATTCTACAGCATCTTCACGAGTTTTTACATCTCTTTGCTTAAACCATTTTCTCATTAAATTTTCTTCTCCATTTAAATCCCAATGTGGTTTTAAATCTATTTGAAATAATCCAATAGCAGGGTCATCTGCTTTATCTTGTAATTTATCTGGCTGTCCTTTAGATTCTAATAAAACAATTCTGACTGCTTCAGGTATAACTTCATCTGGAAATCCTGCTTTCTTTGCGTAACCAGCAATATTACCAGGACTTAGTCCACCTTCTACATCATAAGGATTTTCAGCCACCAATGCTCCTGAGCCCAGCAACGCTAGACTTAATAATATTGGCAACATTTCTAGTTTGTTCCCTTCGTTGGTTGAAATCCATTTCAGGTTTAAATAATTCGTTTACTTTTGATTCAAACTTTGCTTCAGCATTACTTGGTGTAACAAAACCTTCTAGTTCTGTTTTTTGTAATACACCTGTAGGTCTGCCTTCAAATATTAATTCTTTATATGCAGGTTGTGCTGCAATCTCTGCATTTGTTAGCTCACCTTCAAACTGTTCTTGTTTAAAGTTAGCAAGTATTCCTGTAAGTATTTCTAGCTCATTGTCTGTAGGTGCTCTACCAACAACAGACTTAACTGTATTTAATACTTGATTTGTAAGGTCTGCATAATCTAGTTCTAACTTGTCAGGTAAATCTGATGTATCGTATTTAGGATTAGTTAATATATATTCAAGTGCTTCTTTCCAACTTTTACCAGCAGAGTTAGCATCTTCTAGTAATCCTTGAAATGCTAATCTTGTAGATTTATCAACAAATCCTTTGGTATAACTTCCATCTTTTAATTTACCAGCATCTTCTAATTGTGTTTGTAGTGTTTCTATTTCTTTTCTAGTTTTTAATTTATTTAATTCTTCTGTGTCATCACCAGGCATATATAAAGAAATACCAAAATTATTTAAGAAAAAATCATAAGTAGATTCTTGCGTGTTGCCAACTTGCATATATTTAGACATACCATAGGGAGTTAGTGTTTTATCTGTAGGTGTTGGTGTATATCCTGCAATAAGATTAGCACGAGGAATAATATTACCTTCTGGGTCAAGTGCTTCTATTAAAGGTTTAGAGTTTAATAAACTTTCATTATCGTTAAGCAAATCTTCTGCTTCTTCAAATATTATCTCTTTATCTTTATTTTCGTTTTCTTCCATAATTAATCTTCCTTATTGAATTGTATCTCATATTTCAACAGTTCATCATACAAAACAAGAAATTCTGGGTATTGTTGTCCTATCTCCTGTGCAGCACTTCTTAGCTGTTCTCTCATTACTTGGTTTAAATCTGTAGTTCCTGTCTTCAGCTTTCTTTCTAAAAGTATCATATCATCTGGATATACATAATCTTCGCTATCAGCAATCTTAGTAATAGCTAACTCTCTAAGTGCCATATAGTTATTTATAGCTGTCCATTGGTCAGATACATCTACTAGTGACTTATCCATAGCCATTTCTTTAAGCTCATTTATTTTTGCAGTAAAATCAGATGGTTTTTTAGGTCTAACTTCTCTATCTGCAACAACATCAAAGTTTATACCTTTGTCACCAGGTACACCTAATGGGAACATTTCTGCTGCATCATTCTTGATTTGTCTTTTAAGTTTTCTTGCTTCAACAGAATTATCGCCTCTAAGTTGTTTTAGTTGTACATCTGTAGTCATAGAGTACAAAAACTCTTGTGCTTCTATAGCAAATATCAATGGGTCAATAGCTTCTATAGAATCATTTTCTAAAGATTCAAAAAATGCTGTATAATCTAAGTCACCTTCATCATCTATTTCAGGTGTGAGGTATATACCAGTTAATGGATATTTAGAAAGTAATTCTTTATTTTCATCTTTAAACTTAACTTCATTTTCAAACCTAGCTTGTTTACCTTCTGTTTGTTGATATTTACCTTTTTTAAGCAAAGCATTACCAAAGATGTTGTATTGTCCTGATTTGTCAGTACCAATCATTCTGTTAAATACTAGCCAAGCAACTTCCTCGCCTTCTTCTATGCCATATTTTTCTTGATACTCCTGTTTTAATTGAGAATAAAAAGCAGTAAGAACACCAAAAGAAACCATTGTTTTTCTTTCTTCTACAGATATTTTTCCTAAATCTGCTTCTCCAACTACTGCTTCTAATAGTTGCAACGCATTTTCTTTATCTAATTCAACACTAAATAATATTCTTGGAGGTGCAGGTAACATAAACTTTAATGCTGCTTCTAGCATTAATCTAAACTTTGTATTTTGTATAACTTCATCATCAAAAGCAGCTAAATCTTCTTTATTTTGCATTGGTCTTATTTTTGATAACCCTATGACTTTTGTACTATCACCAAGTCTTGAAGCAACAGCATCGTCTGATATAAAACTTTCTGGACTTTCTTCTGTTACATTTAAAGATGCTATAGCTGATTTTGAGTAACTTGGCATTATTACTTCTGCAAACCAAGTAGGGTTGCTCAAATCTGCTACTTCTTCAATAGGTGTACCAAAAGGAAAAATAGTTCTATACATATCTCTACCTATAGTATCTCTAACTTGTTTACTAGCAGCTCCTATAGGAACTGCATAAACTGGTCCAATACCAGGTAACAATGAAACAGATATTAAATTTAAACCACTTAAAGGTATCTGTACATCTGCTCTTAGTTTTTCTCCTTCATTACCACCTAACAACCTGTTAGCTAAAAAATCAGGAAGTGGAAAAGACATCATATCTTCATCTGATAATGGGTCTTTGTATATAATCCCACTTCTTCTACCAGCAGTTATAGCCATTTCTGCTCTGTGTGCATACTTAGGATTTATTGCTAATGCTTTACCCCAAGATGTTAAAACCTCTTTGTATGCTTCAAAGAATGGAAATACAAATCGTAAACCATCAGCGACTAAACCTTTTTGCGATAGGTTATATAATATTCTGTTGTGTTCTTCTAAAGCAAATAACTGTGCTCTTGAATCTATTTGTTCTAAAGATAATTTTTGTAAATTGTTTTTGTTTATCTTAGAACCTAGTTTTTCAATATCTGGATATAGTTCTGTAAGCTCTTTCTTTATTGTTTTAGGTAACTTATCTATTCTCTGCAATAATGTTTTTAAGGCTTTGTCATCTGCTTGTATTAAATCATCAGCAACACTTCTAAAATATAATTGTTTGTATGCAGGTATTCTGTTTATATTTGCTTCAATAGCACCTGCCATAAACCACAATGAAGAAAATGGTGTATCATCACGCTGTGTTTTTTTATATTTTTTAAATGTTTCTGCATTAATTAAATCATCTGGTGCTGGTATAGCAAAAGGTCTGTTCCTAGAAGTTTTAAGCATATTTTCTATGCCATTCATAATAACTTTTACATTATCTGTTTTTCTTCTATCCCAACTTCTTACATCTATGCCTTTATATTTACCTGTAGCAATAGATTCTAATAACTTTATATCACCACCAGTTAATTCATTTATTCTTTGTTTGTAGCCATTAATAAATTGTTTTACACCTTCTATGCTTGTAGGTCTTTCTACTCTATCTAATGCTTTTTCATAATTAAGTCTTACATCTTTTAGGTCACCATTCCACATTCTTTCTGCAAGTTCATCTAATGATTTTGCGTTCACTGTGTAGTCAGCAATGTTTTGAGCAATATCTTCTCTCCATATACCAGCTAATTGTATTCTTATACCCTCTGCAAATCTTTTGACTTTATCTAAATTATCTAGTTCTCCATCACCTAATGTAAATTCAGAAAAGTTTTCTTTCACAAATCCTCTGATAGCTTTAGGACCAAAATGTTTACCTGCTGCATTACCTACTGCTTTGTCTAATTGTTGTTGTAGCTGTCTATTATTTTTACTCCAAGCGTTTTGTACAAACTTATTGCCTAAAACATCTTCATCTAAAATTGTTAAATATTCAAAATATGATTTAGGATTATTAACAACTGAATCTAATCCAAAGGCAGCCATACGAGGTTGCCCTTCTAATACAAGTCTTAGTGGATATGCAAGCCTAAAAGGTAAGTTTGCTGTTGACCAAGCTCTTTGAAATGTCCATACTTTATCTATAATTTTATCGCTGTAAGCATCAGATGCTTTACCTAGTACATCTTTAGCTGTAACATCTGCTTGTGCAAAAAACTTACCAAGTGGTGTATCAGGATTAAAATTATCTGCTACTTTAGCAAAAGACTTAGCAACTATACCATCTACATTTTTAACTGCTCTACGCAAATCTCTATGGTCAGTAAAGTAAAATGTTCTATCCATAACTTGGTCAGGAAATGGTGTTTGTAAATTTAATGTTGTATCTCCAACTTTTGTAGATTTCTGCATACCAGTAGTTATAGGTTTAAGTCCTTCTCCTGCTTTGTATGCTTGTTGGTCAATACTATACAAAACATTATTATCTCTAAATCCACGCATTTTGTTTTGATGTGCTTTAAATGAAGATACTGTTTCAGGTTTATCAGCTAATTTTTCTATTAGCTTTCCATAATAATCATCAGCAAGTATGTCTTGTGCTTTACGATAATCTTCATCTACTAATGCTCTTGTAACTCTTACTGCTATATCATTAAGGTCTTTTCTTGGTAACTTACCAACAGTTCCATGGCTTATAAGTGTATTTACTGTTTGTTGCCAATCTTGTAAGTTGACCTCGTTTTCTGGTATATATCTTCCTATTTTGCTAAGAGGGTCATCAGCTTTAGCTGCTGCTCTTTTTTGTCCAAATGTTTTGTATGTATAATCATTAAGCCAGTCAGGTATAATTTTAGTTCTATTGATTGTTGGAACTTTCCAACTTGTTCCATTAAGTATTGCATCACTAGCAGCATTGATAACATCATCTGTACTTTCTGCATCAAATAATTTAAGAGCGTAAGCAGGGTCTTTATTAGCATCTAATAACTTAATAAACTTATCTGGGCTTTTATCTTCTAATATAATATTTGCTACATCTTTACCCATATCTTGATTTATAAAATCATTTGCTAAAGTTTTAGCATCAGATATATTTCCTTTTTTTACTGCATCTTTTATTCTTTCTTGTATTCTTCTAGCTTGTTTTATATTTTGTGATGGAATACCAGTTTTAGCTGCTTTTATAGCTTTTGCAGTTTTTCCAATAAGTGCTGCTGGGTCAGTAAGTATAAGGATAGCTGCATCAATAGTACCTGATACAATATTAAAACCTTCATCTCCTTGTATTCCTAATTGGTTTTCTATGTATCTACCAGTAGTTATACTTCTATCGTTATACTTATTAGCCTCTTTAATTTCTGATGTTATTTCTTCTGCTTCTCCAGCAGGTATAAAACCTGTACCAGTAAGTTCATCATACTTATCAACAACACCACCAACACCTAATCTACCAAATGCTTTAGGTATGTTTTTTATATAGTCATCAGGATTTAAGGCTGCTTCTTCTGATACTTTTCTAAGTGTGTACTCTAGTGATGATGGTCCTGCTGTTTCGTAGTAACCTGCAATCTTTTTTGCTCCTACTTCACCAATAAAGTTTTCAGATATACCAAAATCTTTTCTTGCAATTAATCTACCTAAACCATTAGCTATAGCTTTTCTTTCTGTAGATGCTGCAGGAAAAGGTAACAAGTTACTTGTAAATATTCCAGCAACTCTTTGTGCTTCTTTAGAAGTCAAACCTTGTTTTTGTAAATCTTCTTCTACTTCTTTTGTAAATAATATTCTACCTCTTTGACCTCTAAGTATTACCTGTTCCTGTGTGTGATTCCAAACATCAAAAGCAAATCTAATACTTCTTTTTACACCACCAAAAAAACCATTTTCATCTTCTTCATTTTTTATTATGTCTGCATATTCAGGTGGTGTTTTTGTAAAGTTTTTATTCTTAGCAGCATTTATTTGTATTTGCTCAACTGCTGCTTGTTTAATTTGGTCATTGTTTGCACCTGTTTGTACTAAAGAATTTATAACACCAGTAGATAAAAAAGGATAGGTATATTTAATTGTCATAGCCCTATTCTTTTTATCTGCGTTTAAGCTAAAGTTTTTGTAATCTTCTATAGTTTGTTTTTGTAACTGTTTTTTTTCAGAGTTACTTTTGAAGTCATCTCCAAGTGTATATTGATAAACCATTATCTGTTTTCAAGTACAGTTAGTCCATCATTAGCCAAAGAAACAGTATCTGAAGTAGGGAATAATTCTGCTAATGCAATAGCATACAAATCACCTTTTTCTTGTGGTGTTAATGTCACTCCTGTCCTACCAGGTCCTAGTGCTGCACCATCTGTTATAGGTTGTTCTGGCACTTGTGTTTGTGCGAATACTTCTACAGGGCTAAATCTTCTAGCAGGTACTTTAGGTGTTTCTTCTTTTGGTAAAGGAGCAGCTTTCTGCTGTTCTGTTAATGCTTGTTGTTCTCCATAATCCACACCAGGTATTCTTCTAACAGCTTGTGTATTGTCATTAAAGTTTCTAGCTGGTGGTGGTACATTAGTATTTCTATCTGTAACACCTTTGTTAGAATTACTCCTCGTAGCCATCTTGATTCTCCTCATCATCATAAAACATAAATGTAGAACTTATAATCATGTAACCAAAAGGAAAAGCTAATGGAGGCATTTGGTCATAAAATACTTTACCTTCATCTTTAGCTTGAAATATAATAGCATCACCCTTTTCATCAATGTCACCAAGTGAGTTGTGTACTATATCTGCAAATTCTTTATTTATAGACATTATCCACCAATCCCTTGTAAGAACTGTTGTATGCCTGGTGGAGGACCCTGTGGTGGTAAGGCACCTCCTCCAAGCAATTGTTGTTCAGCGACTGGTATTTCTGGTTCTTCTGCAGTAAAGAATTTATCCAAAATATTTTGCATATCATCTGGATTTTTTCTTATCTGCACAACAGCCATAGTTGCTTTAGGGTCACCCTGTTGGGCTTGTGCTAGTAATGTATCAAATAATACACTATCAGCTTTTTCTTTTGTAATTCTATCGTTTACTCTAACTAAGTTATCTAAACCATCTAAGTTTTCTTGTAGTGTTTGTCTATCAATAATTCCAGCTTGAAGTAATTGCAGCCCTGTTACAATCTTCTGTGGTTCATCATATCCAGCCATAGCACCATACACTCTGCGTGTCTTAAAACTATCTGCTATATCTTTTGTTGGTTCGTAAGTTTCAGAATAAAAAGTATTATCCATATAACCTGATAATGCTTTAGTTTGACCACCATACATTTTTTGGTCCCACTCTAATCTCTTAGCATCAATCATCTCTATAGCATCAGCCATAACTGTGTGATACTCTCTAATCATAAGTGACATAGAAGCACCTAGTTCTTCTAATCCTCTACCAGTTGCGAAGCTAAGTGGAGACTGTGAATCATCTGTTATTGGATAAGAACCACCAACACGAAGTTGTCTTTCTATTCTATCTATTTGTTGAAAAATTTGATAAGGAACATTTGATGCAGGTTTAGATACTTGTGTACCTGGAGCTAAATAGTTAACAGCGAATCTACCTTTACGATATTGTCCTGATTCTATTTCACCAGATATGTTTGTTTCTGTAAAGACTGCATCTTCCATAGCTATTATTGACATCACATTAATCTTTGCCATTGAAGCCATAAGACCTATGATTTGGTCATACTGTCCTTGTAATCTGTCAAAAG
>Ga0222718_10004912_pt1 | contig 10958 bp, 9 predicted proteins | sample C33_27DmetaG_FD_165045 | JGI IMG/M metagenome (GOLD analysis project Ga0222718, IMG submission 165045) | Estuarine water microbial communities from San Francisco Bay, California, United States - C33_27D | ecosystem: Environmental > Aquatic > Marine > Unclassified | place: USA: California... | reverse complement strand
AATTGTATGTTCAATTTTTACTATAATAAAGACTACATCATTATATACAGCAGGTAGTGGTGTTATGTTTAATACATCACCAAATTTTAATCCGTATATTCCATCTAACGTAAATGATACAGTTAATGGCCATGCTGGTAATGGTGCATTCGTTTCGGAAGCGTCTAATCGAGGTGTATTAACATATTTTAATAATGCTCTGCTTAATGTTTTTCTAGCGGTCTCTGTAGGAGACTTACCATACGCATTTCTTGCTTCGTTTAACTTGTCTGCTGCGTTTTGATATTTTTCTTGTTGTTCACTTCTAATTTTTTCTTGATTTTCACGTGTTGCATAACTATAGTTTAATAAACCTCCGATACGATCTCCCGCATCAGAACCAAAAACTAACGCTAATTGTTTTAATGAATCTGGTATTTGTCCATTAATTTCGAAATTTCTAAAAATTGATTGACTGTTTGAAAATAAACCAAAAACATATGGGGTTGCTTCTAAATTTGCATAATTACTATCTCGTAATATTAGTCGAGAACGTGCTTTACCAGCCAATGTTTCATCTAATGCCGCAGCGTTTGGATCTGGAACTAATCGTAACGATATACATCCTCCTGTAGCGTTACTAATAGTATTACTTAATAAATTTATAAATTTAGTAATACTAATTTTTGCTGATTCTTTTTCTTCTGAATTTTCTTCTTCTTCGTTTTTAACAATTAAGTCATAAATACTTTTTAAAGTAACTAATGATATCATAATGTTTGCTGTTATACCAAAGTCCCCAGCTGGGTTAAATCTTACGTCAAATGATCCATTTTTCCAAAAGGCTTGCCAAATTTCATATGGAGTTATATTCGGCGGAACACCTTCAGCTGGGTCATCCTCGGATGCATCCTCATATTTATCTAAGCCTGGTAATAAAACGGATTTTGGATCTGAAGAAATTAAATGCTCTAATACTGAACATTTACTATACTCTTCTGATATTTCAAGTATAGGAGTTTCATTCAATGTACTATTTTCCCAACGAGTTTGTAATATTTCATTAATCTTAGAAAATAAATAACCCATAGAAACATATTGAACTTGCTGACCGTCTATATCAATAAATCCAATGAATGAATTTTGTGATGAATCTACAGCATATAATATAGATTTATTTTCATTATCAAGGTCGATATATTCTTCTGATGGAATATTATCATTAAAATCTTGTTCGATAGTTGCAATAATATCTAATTTTTCAGTATTAATGTTTGAATCATCTTGTATTAAAGAAATTTCAGTATACACTTCAGTTGTAGACTTACATTGTATTACAACAGCAACCGTTGCATCTTCTTGTATCGTAAATTTAAAATTAACAATAACACCATCAAATTTACCGCGGTTAGCTTGCGATCCACCAACTGAATGTCCGAATTCTATTTGTATTTTTTTTCCGACTCGTAACCAACGAGGCTCAAATTGAGTATTAAATGTATTAACATCAGGAATTAAAATTTGTAATGATGCATCATTAATTAGTCCAGGAACTACCCCCGACGTATCAGCAAACTGAACAGTCATTAGTTGTAGTACTGGCGGAGTTCGATAACTTGGTGTATTTAAATATCCAATTGGTCTAAAACTATCAGAAATTGGGTTTATAATAGTATCTTCTATTTCATTAGTATCCGGATTAAGTAGTGTTAATTTACCCCAACTTGTCCTAGATGTTTGCCATATAATAGCATCATTACTTCTTGTTACACTATATGTTTTTCGAAGTCGTAATTCATCTTGTACTGTTGGATCTATTTCACTATAAAAAAGTTCACCTGCCATTGTTATAACGCTCTATTGTATCTAAATAATTTTCTACATCAACCGGAATTCGTAATATTACATTTTCTGGAGTATATAATGATCTAGGATTTAGATTATTTGCTTTTGATATAATCCACCATTTTGTTTGATCTCCATAAAAACGATTTGCTAATAAATCTAATCGTTCGGCTCCATATATTTGTATATAAATATCATTTTCAACTCTTGATGGCGGCACATGTATAATAGTGTCTAATCTACGAACACCATTTTCATCTTTAATTATTTTATTTTTATTATATCTACTCATATTATTACGCCGTTATTTCAGCCGTTTCGAATGGCACTAATGGATCTTGTATATCAGTTGGTCCTTGTAATATTCTATTAATAGCATTTTGCGTTATTGGGTATTCTGCATCACTTAACCAATTACCATTTCCAGATGTATGATTTCCGTCTGGACTATACTGACTATCCGTATGTAAATTATATGCATACATTCCCAACTTAGGAATTTGATCGCCAATAAACTGTAATCCCATGTTAATATCAACTTTTTGAGGAACTTGCTTCATGGTTTCATCTTCTTCAATATTAATTTCCCATGTTGTCTCAGCCTCGGCTAATGTATATGTTAAACTAGTTATAAATACCGGTTGTGATATAAATAAATCGCCAATTGTTAAACGAAGAAAATTTCCTCGATACGTTGGAGCTCCAGAATTATAAGTAGGCATAGTATATGTTGCTAAATAATTTAATTTTCTCCACATTGGGCGAAGTTCATCTCGACTACTTGCATATACAGAAAATGAAACATCTAATGTACGTTGAAATGATGTATAAATCCAATTTGAGTCTGCTCGACCTAACGTTTCTACTGGCGTCCAACCTGGCGAAAAGGAATCATTAAGTGATGTAATATTAGCTCTAAATACAAAAATATCATCAGACTTTGTAGATTGTGGATATACATCTTTTCCCGTAAAATGAAACTTAATAAAATCTTTTGTTATATTACGCTGATTTCCTATAAAATTTTTAATTGCGGTAATTGCCCGAGCAAATCCCTTATTTGTAGCAGATCTTTCATTTGACTTAGGTTGCCAAACTGAACTTCTCCAGTTATAAATTTCATTATATGTATTTTGTACATAATCTCGTACAGACACTTTATCTCCCCTAAACGGAAATGCTTTAAGAACAGCCGGTGTTACCCATTCATTTAATCGAATTACTTTTGTAGCTTCAGTACCAACAGTAAAATCATTTCGTAAAACGCCTGGTTCATCTTGCGTACCCATTCCGAAATAAGTTTGTTGATTAAATAAATTATATGTTCCATTAGTACGTAAACGTCCATTATGTCCTATATTATTCATTAATTGTGCAGATGCAATTGCTGCAGCATTTAATGAAACTAATTTTGCACTACCTGCAGATTTAAATCCAGACAATGTTAATGACGTTGTCCCATCTAATCTTCCTAACCCAGATGTTTTAAAATTACGAAAATCTTGAGTTCCTAATCCTCGTGTTGAATAAAGTTGATCATAATTTAATGATTCATATGAACCTTGTGGTTGAATTGCTTTACTAATATCCGATGTATTTACTGATAATCCTAAATTTGTAGAAATTAACCCGTTTGCTTGAGCCAACCCTCCTTGCAATAACTGACCGCCTAAATTAGTATTACGATAGATAGTATCGTATTTTTCTTTTGGATTATTAACAGTTGTTAATGTACCAGTATATAGGAATGCATTGTAACGTCCCGAATCAATATCTAATCCTATAAAGTTACTTTGTTTTAACTCTGAATATTTAACGTTTCTTAAAAATCTAGATTTTGAAACACCTGTAGTAACTGCAGCTGATACATTATTATTAATTAATGTTGTTTGAATTAATCCAGTAGTGTCATATAATGAAAAATCTTCTTTATTTATAACACCGGTTGCACTATCAATCTGATTTGTTATAGGTGTTCTAGTAGGACCAATGAATTTTAATGATTTTCTACTAGCGTCAATATCATATTCTGAATAATTTGGAATAATTCTGCCAGATGTGGGTGAGATTGCATCACTTGGTTTAATATTTAATTTTATATCATATTTTGATAAACTATCCCATAGCTTCCCGGTGGTGTCATATGCTGAATAATTTGGATCTATACCAATTCTACTAATTGCATCAGACGGTTTTATATTTATAACATTACTGTGATTTTCTAATGAATCCCATAGCTTCCCGGTGGTGTCATATGCTGAATAATTTGGAGCTATACCAATTCCGCTAGTATTAGTAGAATTGGCAATTCTACCAATTGCATCTGATGGCTTGATATTTGTAGTTGTATTCCAATTAGATAAACTATCCCATAGCTTCCCGGTGGTGTCATATGCTGAATATGATGATGGTAATTGACCATTTTGTATTTGATCTGATATCGGTGTTTGTGTTATGAATGGCATATGTTACACTGTCCTATTTAATCTTGTTGATTTAAATTTTGCTTCAGTTTGAACTGCTAATGGATCTAATTTAACTGTAACATTTAAGTTGGCTGCTTGTAATGCAGTTGTAACTGCCGATGCAATCATATCAGCACTCATATTAGTATTTCTAGTACTAGATGCATTTGTACGCTCGCCAAAAGGATCTGTAGCTCCTATTAATATATCGTCTTTCCTCATTGATATTGGTGGCTGACCTGGGCGAAGAATAAAATCGTCTAATGCAGTAACATTTCTAAATGCACCTATTATGTTACTAATTACACCCGTACCCAAACCTAATGTACCCAATGCAGCAACTAATTCTTTATTTTGTTCTGTACTTAAAGTATCAATTAATCCCGTTTCGGCCGTTCTTGCAGTGGCAGCTGCAGTTCCGACAGCTGTTTTTCTCTTTTGTACGTCTGTGAGTCCAGGGGCTATTTTAGTTAATTCTGTAGCAATAGTTGCTTCTAAAGAATCTAATGATCTTATTAACATTTCAGTACTAGATTCTTGTGTTTTTGTTGCCCCTAAAAACTCTTGTAGAGCCGTTACTTGAGCAGCTGCGGTTTGATCACCAGCAGCTTCTTGTTCTTTAAGTTCTTGTAACTTGTCTTGAAGAGTAGCAATATCATCAATTTCTAATTTTTTCTTGCTTAATAATTGCTGTACTGTTTCATCACCTTCGAATTGTTCTTCTAGTTGATTTCTTGCTTCATATACTCGGTTTTGTCTTAATAACTCTTCAGTACTAATACCCATTGCTGCGGCTAAAGAATCTGCAGCAACTACATTATTTTTAATAAGTTCGCCTTGAGTTTCAAATATCTGCTCATATGATTGAGCCATTCCTGCCGCATCGCCGGTTAGATATGCTTTTCTAAATTCTTGCAAGATGTTTTTATTACCTGCATTAATTTTTTGTCCTGTAATTAATTGATACTCTAATTCGGATGCTATACTCTGCTCAATATTTAATGCGCCTCGTGCTGCGTTGGCAATTTCATCAAATGATGCACCTAATCTTCTTGCAGTAAAAGTTGCAATACCTAATTGAGCTGGATATTTACCAAAAATACTAGAATTGGTTGCTGATATGGCTGAAACATCTTGCAATATTTCTTTTAACATTCCAGTATTACCAGTTGTTTCTTCAATAGCTTTAGCTGTTAATTCAAATTCTTGTATTGTTTGTGCAGCGGTCATTCCTTGCTGCATACCTAAATTAATAAGATTATTTGCAGCATCTTCACTTAATTGGTACTGATCTACTAAAATTTGATTAGCTAAAAATAATTGTTGAGCATATGCATTTCCATCGCTCGCTGCTTGTGATATAATAGCACCTAAACCAGCAAATTGCATTTCAATATTTTCTGCATATTTGCGAGTTGCTTCAGATCCTAAGTTAAATGTAGTAGAAATGTTATCGATTTGAGCACCCAACTCAGTTCCGGCAGTAGTTGTAATACCCAATGCTTTTGATAATTTAACATTTCGTTCTTCATAAAAACTAGTTGCTTTAGTAATATCTACAAGACCTTTATTTACGCTTAATAATGTTTTATATAACATTCCTGCGCCGGCTTCAGCACCACCATATGTTTTATTTAAAGTGTTTAATGTTTTAATTGATGAGTCAAATAGTGTTTTAAGTTGTTCGTAAGACTTTCGGTATGCTTCTAAGTTTGCAGTGCCGCCAACAAACGTTTCTAATAATCGTTCATTTAATAAGTCTACAGCACTTATATTTCCGTCCAATAAATCTTGTATCTGTTGTAACTGGTTAGTAGTTCCTGTTCCTCCTCCTCCTGGTGGTGGTGGTGGTATTTTTCCTGGTGGCGTTACACCTTGTACGCGAGGCATCGTACGAAGACGTTTTATCAATATGTCTTTTTGTGATGTCATATATCAATAAATATCTAAAACGGAGGTTTTGTAACTTTTGGACTAGTATTAGTTTCTGCAGGTGGTGAGTCTGCAGGAGCTAACCATGATTTAAGTTGTTTAAGATAATACCTACGCCAAGTAATCGGCATATTGAATACCTCAGTCCATGAAAATCCTCCACCTTTAAAAACTAAGGAAAATATTTCTTCGTGAAGTAATTTACGATATTCAGAGCTCAGGCCAAAGAAATCTGGAGTCAAGCTGAAACCCGGTCTTAGTGACGCCTCCTTGGCCATCACTAATTTCAATTGATAAATCAATACCAGGTGTTGAATTAATTATAAACATTTGCAATTCTCGACTATCTGCTATTCTAAGTTTTGTATCAACATAATTAGCTATTTCAGTTGCAGACGTATTACCATTAATCGAAACAATTGATTGTTTTAAAAATGTTGTTACAAACTGTTCTTGTTCAATTTCTTTAACCTGTCTATTATTTAATAACCGCAATTCAAATTCATTACCAGATGTTGTGTTATATGTTAACAATCCATTTTCGTCTGTTTCTGTAGTTACGTGTTTTAAATCTAATTTAGTTAAATCAATTTCAATTTTTTCAACTTTTTTATCTTTTGTAACAACTTGTGCAATATATTGTTTACCATATCCTAATATACGAGTAGCTACTACTAACGTGTCAGTATCACATTTTAGTACATCTTCATATGTAACTCCTGGAGTAATGATCATTGAATCTAATAATTTTTCAATAACAATACCTTGCCTTAAATATGATGGGTTTGTGAGAATATCTTCTTCACGAGCAGTCATGTATTTCATTTCAATCTTACCGCTTCGAAGTGGATGATTTTTTGGATAAAATTTTCCTTGAGACGGTAAATCTACTATTTCGCCAGGAACATCTTGTTTTGTTTTTGCTTCATATTCTGCTACAGCTTTTGCTTTTGCAGCTTCAATTGGATCAACGTATTTGTCTGTTACTTTCATGTATATAACCTTTTATTTAATATAAATATTTTGAACAGTAAAAATGGGAGCCGAAACTCCCATTCTAATAAATTAATATTCTAAGATTGCGTAATCGAATGAAAGTGTTAATGAAATTTCAACTGCGGCATCATTTGCCCAATCCATGTTACCCCAATCAGCATTATTAATAAATGCACCAACTAATGTCCATTCTTCTACTTTATCACCTACCGGGCCTAATGAATGGAATGTTAATCTTTTCTTGTATTGATCTGAATAACCATTTCTACCAGTTACAGATTCATGACCTAAACGAATCCATTCAATAACAGCCTGTGCTCCTGATGGTACAATTGGATCATAAAGTGTAATATTGATATCTTGCCAACGAGATTTTCCTTTAATCTTTCTTTCAACATTGATATGATCAAATACAACTGGGTTTTGTTGTAATTTTGGTCTATCTGATGCTTTTATAATATATGAAGGAATATCATCAATGTACATAAAGAAACGATTTTGTAGTTTTGGTTCCCAATCCTTGAAAAAGATTTCTTCATCAGTTAAAATATCTGCCATGTTGTTTTCTCCGTAATTTATTATAAATATGATGAATAGTAAAAAAGGCAGAGCCGAAACCCTGCCTTTTAAAATTTATACTACCCGGTTATTCTGGGAAAGAAGCTCCGGTTGGTTGTATATTGAAATCTAACACAATAAATTCAGCTGTTCTTGTTGGTTGAAGGAATAATTGACCGTATAAAATGTTTTGATCAATTAAATCTGGTGTATTATTTGTTTCATCCATTACAACACGGAAAGCATATAAACCTTGTTGTTGTCTTACACGATTCAAATAAGGATTCACAATGTTTAAGAATCTATTTCTAGTAGCAGCTGTATTTTGTTCGAATACTAAATATCTAGTTGATGAAGCAATAAACTTCTTAACCGTAATAAGTAATCTTCTAACATTTACTCTATCTAATGCAGATGGACGTGCTTGAAGAGTCTTTTGTCCCCAAATACAAATACCTTGGTTAGGGAAAGTTGCAATTGGATTCACTCTTGCTTCATACAATGTATCACGTTCTGCTTGTGTCAATCTGTTATAAACATCAATAGCTTGTGTCAATCCACCTCTATTCAAACCAGCTGGTGCATACCATGGAGCAGCTACTGCATCATTAAATGCTAATACGCCTGGTACAACTACTGATGGTGGAACCCAAATTGGAAGGTTTTTACTTGTATCAATAATTTTTACCCATGGATAATAAGTAGATGTATAATTTGAATCAATACTATTAATTGTATTAGTTACAGTTGCAATAGAATCTGTTAAAGCATTTGAATCCAATACGTAGAATGTATCTTGACGATCTTCTGCTAATGTTCTAGCTGCTGAGGTAACTGTTGGGTGTAAAGATTCAATTATACCCGGTGTTAATAACATATTAATATCATATACATCTGTATTAGATAATGCTGCAAACGCTTTCTTATATGCCGTAGTACCTGTTGTTGATGCACCAGCACAATCAAATCCAAATGTATTATTTGCAGTAATATTTGTTCCAGTTAATTTAGGTAAGTTAGGTCTTGCACCATCAAATCCACCTTGGAAACCAACAATAAATTTACGTGTATTAATACTTACATTTGTTGTAAATGTATTAGCTGTTAATGCTGTATCTAATGAACCCGTATATGGCGAAGCTAAACTAGGGAAAGCTGCTTGCAATGCTTGTGTAATATCACCAAGATAGAAATCTGCGTTGCTTCCAGTACTTGCTGCAGTTGAAGGAGTAGGAGCTAAATAGTTTAAATTATGTGAATCTGTAAAATCAAATCCATAATAATTCTTACTACTAAATATACTACTTACTGTCTGTGAAGATTGATAAACAACTGGTTCTAAGTTAACAGAGGCTGATGCATTCGGAATAGGTGAATACATTGAACGGAAACCAAATGGTACTAATTCAGCATCATTTGTTCTATTCTTAACACCATTATCAATTTCTACTCTTATGTATTTAGAAATATTTGGATAATCGCCATTAACAAATATCTTGCCGGTAGAATCTGAGGTTTGATACTGATCACCGATCACTCTTGCAACATAGCGTGGAGATAATGGATCTAAATTAACATTAGTATATGTTTCTACAATATCCGGCCTTGCATCTGTATCATCAGATGAATATGGAGAATTTTTAATGTTAGCAGTATTTACTCTACGAACTTCAACTGTAAATGTACCAAAGCCATTTGGATCAGCTACTTCTGATGCAATTCTAATATCACGAATACCAACTTTAACTTCATGGTTAGTTGATGTGCCATGCGATAATGTATGGAATTTAATCAAATTCTTTGCATTACCTGCAATTTTTTGTGATGTAACCCATGGCGTTGCTGCTGTTGAATAATCTGCGGTATTTACAAATGTTGATAAATTTTGTAATTTAACTGTAACATCGCCTATATTATTAAACAATGCAGAAGCACCTTTATTTTCATAAATTACATATACTGGATATGAATCTGTTTTTGCGTCAGCTCCGATTGTCTTTGTTAAATAGCTATTAGATGTTGATACAATTGATCCTGATATATTTGCACCTTCTGTATAAAAATCATCTGCTCTTGTTACATTGCTATCAAATGCATATGATCCAGACAATTTAAGTGAGAATGAACCAGACCCTGCGTCGTCTAATACAGCATCTTCAAATACATCATTGCCAGAACCTACTGTTGATACTGGGCGAGATGGGTGAAGAACGTGGGTTACATATGATACAGAAGCAGATTCAGCAATAATAGCTAATACACCATTATCAAGTTGATACCCATCTTCATATAATAATCTTGTTATTGTCATTACTCCTGCATTACGCAAGTAGTCTTGTACTACAAATGGTACATATGTTTCTTCTGAATAAGAACCAAATATATTCTCAAATTCCTGGAATGATGTTACTTGGGTTGGAATCAATGCAGGACCTTTTACGGTAGGTCCAACAATGGCAGCTCCAATTTCAGAAACACCAGCCTGCAGAAATGATTGATCCTTTTCTACCGTGAATACACCGGGTGATACGATTCTTTCGGCCATTAAATTATCTCCTTGTTAGTTTTATATAAATATGTATGTTTTTTGCCAAACTTAAGATTCGGAGATAAATACACCTTTTTCTAAATCAATTTGTCCTTCGCCGTAATGTTCTTTAAGTTTAGCAAGTAAATCCGTTTCTTGTGATTGGAGGGTTTGAAACTGTTGTAACAGTTGTTCTTGATATGCTTCAAGTTGTTGAGTACGTTGTTGCATTGCATATATTTCTTTTGTAGCTAATGCAATTTCTGTGTTATTTTCAGCAAACTTTGTTCTGATTTGTTCAATTTCCGTAACGTGTTGTTTTTCTAATTTCTTTTCAGCCATTTATGATTCTCCATATAGATCCCACTTCTGTGGTTTTGGTTTTTGTATTTCTACTTCTATTTCTTTGATTGCAAACAATTTTCCGTTTAATGGTTCTAAACGATAATGTCCTTTGAATTCAGTCTTTCGCATATAAGTAGTTAGTGTTTGAACTAAACCTTCAATGACATTGCCTTTATCAATTACTAGTTCCCAATTATCACCCGGTGGAATACGTGTTGCAATAAGATCAACATGTTCTTCAATTTTAGTTTCGGGCATAACCAGTCCTATTCTTTTTCTTTATTATAATGAATTTTTGATTATAATCCAAA
>Ga0222718_10004911_pt1 | contig 10958 bp, 22 predicted proteins | sample C33_27DmetaG_FD_165045 | JGI IMG/M metagenome (GOLD analysis project Ga0222718, IMG submission 165045) | Estuarine water microbial communities from San Francisco Bay, California, United States - C33_27D | ecosystem: Environmental > Aquatic > Marine > Unclassified | place: USA: California... | reverse complement strand
CCCGGATTAGCTTCATCCCATTGCCACGTAATGCCAGTTACTGTTTCTAGAAATGGAAATGTTTCATTTTGAATAAAAGCTTCTTTGCCACCGCGGTCATCAATAAGATCTAAATCTTTTGTAGTCTCCGGTAAAAGATACAAACGATTTTCATGACCAAATACCCTAAATGAAACGCCTGCTATTGTAATACGAGTCGACTCGGTTCTTTCACTTAATAGAGATGTTAATTTCATATTCATATTAATAAATATTCGTTTACATCTTTTTCCATTCCGATTGCATTCCTGCTACTGAATAATAATGACGATCTATGATTTCCACTTCTTCTCCACGCTTATATGAAGCAAACGTTTCAGCATAAATTGGTGTCATTGATTGCAAATGCACGCATCGTCGTTCTTTGCGATCTACTGTAAACTCAATGCGCATAGTCCATTTGTCGAGCGGAACTACTTTGTTTATGTGAATGGTAGTTGGTTCAGCCTGTTCCCTTAACTGTTTCACTCTGCGAGACAATTGTATGCTGATGCCATTTACTCGCCGTGCCATCCACACAAAGAAACGGCTAATACCACATCCACTCCATACAAAACTTGAAACGATGCGACTACGAATTCGCAGCCAACGACTTCCTCCAAAAGAATATTGATCCATATTAATATGTTTTATATATTATAAGAAATAAAATGTAAATTACAAAGTTAGTTAGCAGCACAGTTAAAACGTTTGTACGACCTTCCAGGTCATATCATCGTTGTTCAAACTGCCAAAAACTTGAACCACGTGTATCCACATTAGGAAAACGAAACCGATAAGTGGTACCATTCGCCCAAATCGTTTTTTCAAAATGAGTTGGTACCACTGCCCCCGTTGGCAGCTGTATTGCAGCTCCTTCCCAACATACTCGAATCTCCACTCGCACAGGGCTAGTGACAGCTTGCTTGCGTTCCCAGGCCTCCAATTGACGCCATGCACCTCGATTCAATGACTGATGCTGCAAGGCACAATTCACATACAGGAACGTGGCCTTGAGAGCCGCCTTGTCGCAGGCAAATGCTGCCGCCGGCGCCATATGGCCTTTATCCCATGGGTTGTCCTCATAGTCTTTCTTGTTGGATGTGTGTATGCTGTCGACTCGTTTGAAGTCCATGCCTTTTCTGGATACAGTGGTGGTGGTGCAATGAACCTGGTACGTAACCCGCACAGGCTGTTCTAGGGTTTCGTCATATTCTACCTGGTACCAGGGTGTCCGAACACTGCGTGTCTGTGCATAGCCGAAGGCTACACACATTGTGATCATGATGGTTAAGATGTATTTCATGGAATTCCTTGTTCTTGTAACCAATTATTTTGCAAGTTCAACGTATTGTAGTTCTACATTACCATTTTTGAGATCGTGAAATATAATGCGTGCCTTGCGCATGCGTAGTCGCTGCGTTTGTTCTGTCGTTAATTTAGTGACTAACGCCATTTCGCCTGAAGAATAGTTTTGTGATGGAACACTTAATGCAGGATCAACCACATATTGTTCCTGATCTTGTATAGGTAATGATCCCGCAGGTACCTTGTATCCTTGCTTGCGTAATTGTTTGCCCGTTAGAGTTTGCACATTAGCCTCTTGCTCCTGTAAATTCTTAGTACCAAAGCGACGCATATTTTCTTGTAAAATGTTTTTCATAGTATCCTTTTTAATGTATTATATCATGCTTATTAATATGGAAATTTAGGTGCAAGTTTCATTGCTGCTTCGAGCGCGCGTTGCCATATCGGATCCGTTACTTGACATTTAAAAGGATTCTTCCAATTGGCATTATTACCTGATCGATCCGTTGCATATATTTCGGCCGTTCCTTTACTATATGTTGAAAACTCTATAATACCAAACAGTGGAGCATTCACTTGACCACTCTTCGGATGTCTACCGCCTTCATACACAAATTCTCCAAGAAACATGATATTTCTGAAAGGAATACCTTTAACATCTGCACCAAAGTCTCTGTCCTCATACTTTTTGATTCGATACTTGAATTCATATGTAGATTCATCCGCGGATGAATTGAACTTTAAAGTTTTGCCCGTAAGTTGTTTGGTGAGCTCTTCTGCTGCAGCTGTATTTGCTGCAGCTACTTCCGCATTTTGTTCTGACAAATTCTTGGTGCTAAAGCGACGCATATTTTCTGCTAAAATGTTTTTCATAATATCCTTTTTAAATATGGTAGGCCTATATTGTGGTAGGCTCGTTATAATAATAAATATTGCTACATATATTATATACGCACGTATATCCAATAAAGACCACCTATATAGCAAAAAATCTTACCGTGCGAGAAAAACATATATAACCAGCTCTACCAGCCGCTGGATCATGGGGGGCTTAACGAAACCCTCCCCCCCCCCCTTAAACACCCCCTTTAGACCCCCCTTTTTACACCCCCTACCCCTTGAACAGTAGAACGGGGGGCAAAGCCCCCCTAACTCTTTAAAGACCCTTAAGCCGCTACAGCCTGTGGTGCTTCCACATATGGCTCTAGACTCTTGTAATTGATTAAGCCTGATACCCGCTTACCCATTACATAGCTAAACCATCTCATTGCATATGGTCCAAAGCTTTCTACATTGCATTCATATCTCATATAGCTAGAGATGTGTCCTCCAAACACTTCTCCCTTGTCGTCTGGGTGTGCTGTGTACACTGATCCGTTAAACTTAAACTTTACTCCTGATAATACGTCTTCTCTTGTCATATCTCTTATTATTTAATTTGCTTAAATATAATGATTATTCTTGTGCGTGTCAACCGAAATGTTTATAAAGTTGAAAAGGAGCAGCCTTGCGACTACTCCCCTTCTGAGATATGCATCTTCTATGCCGGAATGATTTGCTCGGCTATCATGTCTTTGGTATTGTCAAAACCCATTGCTGCTACTCTGGCTGCTTTGATAAAACTTCTTAGGTTAATCTCTACTCCGGCAAATTCTTCATTGAGCTCCTTCATGCAACGCAATGCTTCTTCTTTAGCCTTGAGTGGAATACGTGGCTCCATCTTATCCATGAGCTGCTCCATTCTGGTAAACATCTGCGTGGTGTTCATGCTAATGTCTGACACAAAGCTACGACTTTTTACTGCTTCGTCTAACTTGCTTTGGGCTATGTTGGATATGAATATTATCTTGCCGGTGAATTCAAAATGTCTTGGCACTGCCTGATCATATGAATCCTTGAGTGGCTTGCTGCTTATATATGATATCCTTCTGGTGTCATAGCTATCCAATGCTGCCTTTAGAATATTCACTGCATCATCATCCTTGAATACTGAATCACAATCATCCAACACAATTACTGCGTTGCTATTCTCATAAAGCGTAATAAACAGACCCGCTGCCGTTGCTCTACCTTTGAAGTGAACAAAGTCGGTAGACTCCTTCAATCCCATATTCTTCAAGGTCTCCTTTACAACGTGAGTCTTACCCATACCTGCCATTCCGGTAATTACTAGGGATGGTTGGATTCCTCTACCTACCATCTTGGTGAGTCGCTCCAGGTTCTCAAACATCACCTTCGGATCTCTTTTCTCTAAGGTGTTGCGGAATGACATCTTGCTGGCATCCTCTGCAGCCTTCTGCGTCTTTGCCGTACGGGCCAGGCGCTTCACTCTGCCGGTATCGGTATCTACCATTAGCACTTGGTTGGCTTTCTCAGCCTTATTAACCATAATATAACGGATGAGTGAGTCTGGAGCTACTTCTCCGGTTGCTACATTGCGTGCTACTAATTTGCCATCTACCCTGGCCGGCTCAAAAACTTTTTGCATATCTCTTAATTTTTAATTATACTATAAATATAAGGTCTTTTCCCGTGCGTGTCAACCTTTTTGGAAACTTTTTTGAAACTTTTTTTAGCCCCACATTGCGTCTTCTAACCAACGCTTTGCGGTCTCTATGTCTGGTGCTCCAGATTCCATTGCTACTCGTATTCCATATTCATAGCCGGATTCTTCTACTTCTTCTTCCCTAGCAACAATGTCAGAATAGAAATTAACCTCTGCTGCTAGCTCCTCAAAGCTCATTGAAGCCCAATCCCGGTTACGTACCCTGAAGCCATAGGCATCTTTGGATAAATCACTGATCCACATTAAACACTCGTTGAACTCTTCCTGGGTCTTAATTGTAAATGCCATATCTCTTAATCTTTTAATTTACATAAATATAAGGACAATACGCATGCGTGTCAAGCAAAATCCAAGAAAAGTTTAGAAACGTTATTCACAAGTTATTCACAGCAGAAAAAGGGCGAACCCGCATTTGGATCCGCCCTAGAGATATGAAAAATTAAAAGATATGATTTACAAATACTGTTGCAGGATCTCTAACCCTGATAGGTTCCTCAACCCATCCTCGCCTGCTCTAACCAATTGTCTGGCTCTCTCATTTGACACGCCGAGCTTCTCAGCAATGTCTTCCATGCAGCTTGGATACTCTACACCGATCCCATAAAACAATGCTACTGCATCACGCTGCTTGGGTTTAAGCTGAGCCAATGCTGCTGCTATCGAGTCATTAAGATCTCTTTGATCTTGTCGGCTCGTATCCGTCTCAGCTGGTAAGAATCGATCCGCATAAGTCTCCGAGTCTTCGTCATCGCCAATCACTGTCTGTGTGGAGATGGTTGAATATTCTTCTGTGGCTGTCCTATGAGATGGGATCCTTACTGTGCGGCCCATATCATTCAATGCCTTGGTAATCTCTGCTCGGATATACCATACTGCAAAGGTAATGAACTTGATCTTTCTGGTTGGGTCGAATCGCTCTGCGGCTTCAAACAATCCTACATTGCCGAACCCTATCAGGTCCTCTAGCTCCAATCCCATTCCCTGGTACTGCTTGGCTACTTGAACTACAAATCGCAGATTGGATTCAATCAATTGATCTCGGGTAGCATCTGCCTCCTGCTCTCGGGTTAGTAATTTGGGTTTCTTGATGTCAGCCATATACTTCTTTACTGACTTGGTCTCGGTGGCTACTGCGCCTGTGGTAACATATATCTTGTTCATAACCTTTTCTTATTTGCCGGTTGCTAAAAAATTGAAACTCATTCTTACTGGCTCTTCCTTATGAACCTTTTTGGGTGCTCTATTCATGCATTGCATGACTGCACAATTTGCGTTGCTACTGCGTGCATCTCTACGGAACTGACCCAATACTGCGTCTTGCTTAAACTTTCCGGAATTTCTACTATTCTTACTCATAACCTTTAATCTTTTAATTTACATAAATATAAGGACTATTCTCGTGCGTGTCAAGCATTTTCTAAACTTTTTTTACATTTAATGTTGTTGTCCGATTAAAATCTCTTGCTAGTATAGCAAATTCCCAGGCTGCATCTACATTAACGAAAGTCTTTGCGTTCTCAATATTAGTAGTGTAATTGAAATCTGAACTAATATATGATTGTCTGCCATTGCTGATTACGTACCTATCTCCTTTCATATCTCTTAATCTTTTAATTTACATAAATATAAGACAAAATTCAATGCGTGTCAACCGAAAAGTTAACTTTTTTAGTAGTCGGGGCGGGGATCGAACCCGCACGAACATTACTGTTCAACAGATTTTAAGTCTGTCGTGTCTACCAATTCCACCACCCAACCAAACCTTATTACAAATCTTCTTCCGGAATGTACTTGCCGTTAATAAATCGTACGGGCATATCAAAGTCAATTAGATACACATCATAGATTCCGTCATTGTAGTCTCCTACTGTAACTTCAGCCCATTCGTGTAAGATGTTATTGTCATCTAAAAATTGCTGGAACTCTGCAGCATCCATATTAGGTGCATCAAACTTAATAATGTCCCGGGTAAATTGTAAATCCGTCATGTCTATTAATTTAAATGAATTTTCTCTGTGTCTGTAACATCCAATGCTCTAAGCTCTCCGGTCAAGTCATCCAACCAAAACACGGTAGGTGCATTTTCGAAGAATGTAAATACGTGTGTCAAGGTCCTGCCGTAACTCTCTGCTTGCAGGATCATCTCTGCATACCAGCATTCAATGTCTTGCAACGACAACTCCCAACGTTGTTCGAGTGGAATATCTTTACCATCCATGCATACTAGGAGTGCTTTATCCAACTCCCATCTTAATGTGTCTAACATATCTCTCATATCTCTTAATCTTTTAATTTACATAAATATAAGAATAATATCCGTGCGTGTCAAGCATTTTCTGAGAAAAGTTATTCACAATTTATTTGGATTAATCCTTGTGGCCCAGCTGGTGGTATAGGCGTCTTCCTCCTCGAGGGATCGATCCCATTCCTCTCTGGTCATCCCAATTGCTTCCAATTCTTCGTCTGTCATCATTTGTAGCCAACCATTTCTTTTGCTACTGCTGGTACGAAGCCTTTCTTTACGGCATATGGATACTCCTGATGCAACCACCAATTCTCTACTTTGTAGTCCAGGGCGAATAAAGTCTCTTCCCATATCTCACCAATTGTAAAGTCTTCACTATAACCATACCCATTAACAATCTTAGCCAATTCACATAATGCAGCTCTATCATCAGCGGCTTCTGCCTTGTTCAAAGCCTCTTCCAAGTTCCTCTTCATCTCGGTGGCAACTTCTTCATTGTGCTTGTACATTGCCGGATTCCATGGACGGGTTATTTCAATACCATACTTTACATCTAATACCTTCATATCTCTCATTTTTAAATTATACTTAAATATAAGAATAATATCTGTGCGTGTCAAGCATTTTGCAAACTTTTTTTACTCTATAACGTCAATTGCTGCGTCAACAATATCCCATCCAGCGACGCCGTCGACACTTTCAACTTCATCGCCAACAACTGCGTCATTAAAATAAACAGTCAAGCCACTTCCCCAGCCGTCTTTAAACTTATAAAACGTCAATTCAATTGTGCCGTTTAACAACAACTTACCTTCCCACTCGCCTTTTGCAATTTTCTGCTTACTTACTAATTTTAACATAGCTCTCATTTTTAATTTACATAAATATAAGCAAAAAAAGTGCACGTGTCAAGCATTTTGCAAACAAAGTTATTCACAATTTTAAAAGTCTCCAGGAGCAACTTGCATACAAGTTAATCCATTATCTCTCCACATATCGACTACTTTCTGCCTGTCATCAAAGGCACAGATAATATCGCTCTTGTCAGTGAAAAGCTGGTCAAGCCACATTTGCTTAAGCTTGTCATCAGGCATGAACATGAAGTCATTGCCCGTAGGTCTCATCTTAAGTACATCAAACGGTACGTTAAACTTATCGAGCCACTTCTTAGTAGCATCTTTAGTTGCTTTACTTCTACCAGACAAGATGACAATTCTGTGGCCAGCTGCTTTAAGGGTTTGAGCCATTGCAATCACAGCGTGATGTGGCTTATCAAGTGTGATGTTGTCTGGGTTGAAGAATACATCCCAATCCATCTTACCACTCTTAGTGGCTAAGGCTCTCCTATCATCGATAAGGGCCAAAGTGCCATCCAAATCAAAAATTACGTTTTTCATATTATTAGCTTTAATTACAATGTAAATATAAGCAAAAAGGGCCGCCACAATTTGCATAGGCTTCGCACCTACCCGGGAGCATCTATAACCCTCCACCGGCGACCCTTTCTAATTTCGAGGGCTACCCTTATGATGAACACCCGTCGGTGCCATTGTACCAGTTGCGGCCAGACCTACGTCTAGGATTTTACTTTTTACTCCCTCAATTATATTATAAGAAATAATCGATCCGGATCCAACCGAAAAGTACGGACAATGCCTATTAAAAATAAGCAATTTCATTTACGCTCTCTATATACAAGATCGAACAAAATCCATTTATTACTAGACACACACGCACTAAATATACGCCAAATATACGCGAAAAATAAACGTAATATAATATATATAGGACGTAATATACACGTAATATACGCGAAAAATAAACGTATAATATAGGGGTAACGAGCGCAGCGAGTGGGGGAGGGGGTGCTGAGGGCTAAATATACGCCAATTATACACGAAAAATAAACTATTAGTATAAGAACGTTTAAGAACTTTTAATGGTTATGAATCCCTAAGCCCCATTTAAATGGAATAAAGAGCTTCTTGCTCTATAAAACTAGGCGAGACGTGGAAGGGAGGGGTTTCCTTTTCTGACATCCATTACTACCCACCCCCATCCTCTTCACCCTCAATTCAATGCCTAATAATTATACTTTGAAATTCAAAGCTCTTTGATGGCTTTCACGTTTCTTCTAGGGACACCTGGATACTAGGACACCATATTAATTAATTACAAGTCTTGCTCTTCTCTGTGGACGAAGCGTATGCGCGTATACATACGATACACGTTGACTCGTTGCTTTGTTTGTATGCGTGTCTCTTCGTGTTCTCATTACGAGTTTTTCTTTTCGCTTTCATAAGCCGTGCCGTTACAACTTTACTAGTTAGTTTGAGCGCACAGTAAGAGAGGAGCAACCTTGGGCTACTCCTTGTGTGATCTTATCGAAACAAACGATTCAATATCCAAAGCTCAATGGCTTCCGTTCTGCTTGGTTCTCTTTGTCCCCACATCAAGCTATCCGTTAGTCTATCATAACGTTTCCACAACCTGTTTCTTAACCACAGCACATCCCATTCTTCTACAACAATGCGTTGTCTTGTAGTACGGTTAGGTAACGAGATAAAAAAGGATACTAAGGAATAGTCATGGAACTGGTATTGAAAGGTACAAAACCTAAATCCTAATTCTTCAGTATATCCGAGATTCATTGTGAATAGTTCAAACTTGTAATTCCATCTTCGGATCTTCCAGCCTAATTTGGCTCCTAATTCGTGTATTGTTTTCATAACCTTTTTAATTATATGTAAATGTAAGAAAAATTATTCGCCTAAGTCTTTTAAAAACATCTCTAACATATGTTTCTTTCCTTCCCATATATCTACTCTTTCATTATTGGGTTCTCTTTCTATAGCTTCTTCAAACAGTCTAATCATTCTTTTATAACTTTCAATATTTTCTTTGGTAACCATAATTTTAGCTATTACTTGTTAATTAATTTCATTTCTTATATCTTATTACTGCGTTACATATTCCTTTTGATTCTTCAAATCTACATTTGATTATCTCTGTATCTGATTGAGCTATGAACACCTTACAAGTTTTGTCTGGCTTTACACATATCTCAATTTCTTCTTTATCGAATCTGAATCCTTCTTCTTTGAACTTATCCTTTACTTCCTTTTCATTTAGATTTAGATAAGGTGATTGTGCTTTGAGCATTACTGAGGATACTAATAGAATGAATATGATAATGAGTTGTTTCACCGTAATACTTCTACAAATCCAACCTTATTAATATCGTTGGATTCAACACGCATCACCAATCGATACACGAACGTTGATTCACTAACACTAGAACCCCACCATGTACCATCCCAATATTGATTGGAATCTCTTGTTTCAAATATAAGTTGACCACTGCGAGTGTAAACTTCTAACAAGTAATCTGAAACCGTTAATGTATCATCAAATATAGGTTTCCAATAGTCATTCAACATATCACCGTCAGGAGTGAAGGCATTTGGAATATGAACTTGTTGTGCGAATGCAGTTGCTCCAACAAACATTGCCGCTATTACTAATAACTTTTTCATCTTTATTTACCGGTATATCTATTTACTTCATCAATACAAATGCAATTCTTTTCTCCGTAGATGTGGCCATTGGGTGCTGATGTTCGAACCCAAATTTGCTCACCGTTCTTATCTACTTTATGAGTATTACAACTCCATTGCATACAAGTTTTCTCACAAGAAGAAAACAAAACACAGGCTGTTATAAATGTAACAAACCCTATAAAACTAATTACTACTTTTTTCATATTATTTGATTATTTGATATTGATACAACTTATTTTAAATCTTTCTTAATATCTTTTTCTACTACTTTTAAATACTTCTGTCTTTTTTCATATGATATAAATGGTACAGACCAGAATTGTTTTGTTTTAAGCCATCTAGATGGTTTCCATCCAAATACAAATGTATATACACCCATTACTAATCTTAATTTAACTGAATTAAGATATAGAGTAACAACGGGTAACGCCGGTGCTCCATGTGTAATATATGTTCTAACCTTTTTATCTTTTAAGAATGGTTTTGGATATGCGTATTTACCAAACATTGGTATAAACTTATATGCAAATCCTGGTGTAAAAACTTCATCAAAAAATGTTTCCATCTTTGGTGTCATTCTAAACCACCACACAGGTGAGATAAATATAATGTTTGTACACTTCAAAACCATATCTTTATAATATTGAATAAGTTCAGTTTTGTTTCTATGTAACTTATCATCGTATAAGTCAATAGATACATACTCTTCATTATTCTCTTCTAACGTAGAGATGATTGTTGTATAAATACCATTGTAACAAAACGATTCTTTATTTGGATGCCCAATAACTATTAGATGTTTCATGAGTCAAACCATTTACCGTTATCATTTTTCTTTATTATTCTAGCCAGGTATGCAATACCCAACACAAATATGATAGCGTGTACCGCTAATCCTGCTAATATCCAAATTTCATTCATAATTCTACTCTTGTTGCTTCATCTAACAATAACTTGGTATTCTTCCAGGTTACACACCCTACTCGCTTACCTTTACCTTCTAACTTCATATCCGTATAAAATCCTACATCCCAACTATTGGCTCGTTTGTCATAGTTGAGTTGGATTCCTTGAAAGAATCGATCTGCATCGATCACATACATTGCATTCTGTGCTGGATGATGAAATGATATGGTATCACATTTGCCTTCCTTGTTGTCGCCAATGTTCTTGGCAATGGCCGATGTCTTTCTGATAACAAGCTTCTTGTGCTCATTGCGAATTCCATTTTCAAACAAATGATCGTAGCCATCAGCATCAA
>Ga0222718_10004908_pt1 | contig 10961 bp, 11 predicted proteins | sample C33_27DmetaG_FD_165045 | JGI IMG/M metagenome (GOLD analysis project Ga0222718, IMG submission 165045) | Estuarine water microbial communities from San Francisco Bay, California, United States - C33_27D | ecosystem: Environmental > Aquatic > Marine > Unclassified | place: USA: California... | reverse complement strand
TTATTTATAAAAAGCATGATCAATCATAAGGAGTAATCTATGGATCAGACAACTGAGCAATCTGCTCAACCTGATGTAACGCAGACAACTACTACGCTTACAGCAGAACAACCACAAACAACAACAACAGAAACACCAACTGTTGATTTTCAATCTTTAATTCCAGACGAATATAAAGAAGAGAAGTCATTAAAGAATTTTAATAAAATGGATGACTTTGTTAAATCATACTTGCATTCACAAAAGCTAGTTGGTTTAGATAAAATTCCAGTACCTAACAAGCATTCTACAGATGATGATTGGAAAGAAGTTTATAAAAAACTTGGCAGTCCTGATAGTGCTGATGGATATAAATATACGTTACCTGAAGATCATGCAGTACCAGAAGAAACTTTAAAAACATTTTCTGAACAAGCTGCTAAATTAGGATTACTTCCTAAACAAGCTGACGGTATTATGAAATATTATAATGAGGTAATTCAACAAGGACAACAAGACGCTTTAGCTCAAGCTGAAACTGCAAGGATGTCCTCTGAAGAAACTTTAAGAAAAGAGTTTGGACCAAGTTATCAGAACAAAATAACTGGTGCTAGAAATCTTGCTACTGCTACTTTAGGAGAAGATTTCCTAAATACAACAATGTTGCAAGATGGAAGTAAGTTAGGAGATAATCCTCAATTAGTTAAAGCATTTGCAGATCTTTCTGAAAAATTATCTGAAGATACTATCGTTCAAGGAGACAATCCTTCTTATATGACATCTAATGAAATTGAAAAACAGATAGCATCATTAACTGAAGATGGATCTCCATATTGGGTAAAAGATCATCCTAATCATTCAAAGAATGTTGATGAAGTATTTAAACTAAGAAAACTGTTAGTAGATGGCGAATAATAACGATCAATTAACAGATGAAGAAGTAAGATTAGAATGTATTAGACTGGCTGTAGAGTTTGCACCAGAAATTGCTAGAGTTACTGATCCTATTTCAAAAGCTCAAACGTATTACGATTGGGTTACAAAACAAAATTCTAAGCGACAACCTGAAAAGACCGCTTCGAAAAAAGACAAAGTGAAGTCTTAAAACTTACAGAAGAGATCTCCAGTCTTGGAGGCAATCAAATCGATTAACATTAACCAACATAACTAAGGAGATTTGAAAAATGTCAAATCAAATTACAACGGCTTTCGTTGAACAATATTCAAATAATGTTCAAATGCTTAGCCAACAAAAAGGCTCTTTGTTAAGAGGTGCTGTTGATGTTGAAACTGTTGTTGGAAACAATGCGTTCTTTGAACAAGTTGGATCTGCTACTGCTCAAAAAAGAGTTAGTCGTCACAGTGATACGCCTCAACTAGACACACCACATGCGAAGAGACGTGTAAGTTTAGTGGACTATGAATATGCTGATTTAATAGACCAGCAAGATCGTGTGAGATCGCTTATAGATCCTACTAGCGCTTATGCAAACGCGGCTGCGTTCGCTCTCGGAAGAAGTATGGATGACGAAATAATTGCAGCAGCAACAGGAAATGCTTTCACTGGCGTAACTGGTAGTACATCTACTGCGTTAGGTGCTGGTCAAGCAATTACTGAAAGTGGAACGGATGGATTAACATTAGCTAAATTAAGAACTGCAAAAGAAAAGTTCGATTTAGCAAGTGTAGATAGTTCAATTCCAAGATACCTTGTTTGTGGCCCCAGACAAATTTCTGATTTGTTAGGAACTACATCGGTAACATCAAGCGACTTTAATACGGTTAAAGCTTTAGTAAATGGCGAAGTTGATACTTTTATGGGTTTCAAATTCATTACATCTACTAGACTTTCAATCGGTTCTTCTAAAAGATTATGTATTGCCTTTGCTGGCGATGGCATAAAGCTTGCGTTAGGTAAAGACGTTATGACTAGAATTGATGAGAGAGCTGACAAAGGCTACTCAACTCAAGTTTACGTTTGTATGTCAATCGGCGCTACGCGTATGGAAGAAGAAAAAGTTGTTTCAATCCAAGCTCACGAAGCTTAATCAATAGGAGATATAAATCATGGCAAGTGTTAAAGCGGTAAATATTACCAACTTAGATGCTACTCCGATTGTTAAGACGGATAGCGAAACTAACGGTGGAAAAATCAGAGTATCTTACGATAACTATGAAGCTTCATCATTAGCAAGTGGATCAGACATTACGATTGGCAGAATACCAGCCAACGCAACTATAATGGATGTTGTTCTAAAGTGTGATGCTTTAGGCGGATCTTCAACTTTAAAAGTTGGAGACAGCGGAGACGATGACAGATATTTAGCTGTAGTTGGAACATGGAATGCTGCTGGTCAAACTCAGTCAATGTTAGGTGGCTCTACAGCTGCTAATACAGCAATGACTGGTCTGGGATACAGAACAACTGCGGAAACTGATATTATAATCACAACTGGTGGAGCAACTATAAGTGGCTCTATTCACTGTTGGGTTATGTATACAGTTGAGTAGTTAACTCATTTTGTTTGGCGGATGAAATACTCCGCCAGGCAATAAGATTATGGCAAGAAAATCAAAGCCTATTTCAAGAAATAAAAGAAATTACAGATCTACTAAAAAAGGTGCTGGAATGACAAGAGCTGGTGTTAGAGCTTATAGAAAAGCTAATCCAGGATCAAAATTAAAAACCGCAGTAACTGGTAAAGTAAAACCAGGATCAAAGGCTGCAAAAAGAAGAAAATCATATTGCGCAAGATCTTTAGGACAACTGAAAAGATCCTCTGCGAAAACTAAAAATAATCCTAACTCAAGGATCAGACAAGCAAGACGAAGATGGAAATGTTAAAGTGAAATATCTTTTAATTTTATATGTGTGTAGTTACGCAGCAGAAACTCCAAAATGTAATAACGAAAGTATTACTGGAATTTTTGATAACTGGACCACATGTATAAATCAAGGATACAAGCAATCACATTTTTTATTAAACGAACTTTACAAAGAAGATTTTGAAGATGAGAAACTAGCAATTAGGTTTTCATGTAAGCAACAAGGAGAAATATCATAATGGCATCAGTAGTAAATATGTGTAACAGTGCGCTCAACCTTTTGGGTGCTAGCACCATATCAGCATTAACAGATGATACAAAAAATGCTCGACTATGTAATCAAAGATATGAGCCAGTAAGAAATAGAGTGTTTAGATCTCATGCTTGGAACTGTTTACATAAAAGAGTTCAATTAGCACAAAATACTACAGCACCTATAATAGAATATTCTTATGCTTATGCTTTACCTTCAGATTGTTTGAGAGTTTTAAAAATTCATACTGGAACTACAGATAGTATTAAATCAGCGATTGATTATAAATTAGAAGGTAGAAATATTGTAACTGACGAAGGAACAATTTATTTAGTTTATATAGCTCTTGAAACAGATCCTAACAATTATGACAGTTATTTAAGAGAAGCAATTTCTCATCAACTTGCTGCTGATCTTTGTTATGCGATTACAAATAACGCAACACTAGCAAATAATTATATGGCTAGAGCTGATGAAAGATTAAGAGAAGCAAGATTTATAGATGCTACTGAAAATAGTTTAGGAACAGTTGAGGCAAATGAATTTACTGATGCGAGATTATAATGCCAAGAACTACAGCTTCGATTAATAGTTTTGTATCAGGAGAGTTTTCTGCAAAGTTAGATGGCAGAACTGATTTTGAGAAATATAATTCTGGATGCAAAACATTAGAAAATATGTTGGTACATCCTCAAGGTGCTGCTGCTAGAAGAGTAGGTACTCAACACATTGCTTCAGTAAAAACTGCAGCTAATAAAACAAGATTAATACCGTTTGAATTTTCAACAACTCAAACTTACATTTTAGAATTTGGTAATCAGTATATTAGATTTTATAAAGATAAAGGTCAGATATTATCTAGTGGTTCAGCTTATGAAATACCTACTCCATATTTAACTGCTGAGTTATTTGAAATTAAATTCGCTCAATCTGCTGATGTTATGTACTTGGTGCATCCAAACCATGAAGCTATGAAGTTAAGTAGAACAGACCATACTGCTTGGTCATTAGATCAAGTAGAGTTTACAAATGGTCCTTATTTACCAATTAATACTACTACAACTACATTAACACCAGCCTCAGCAAGTGTTGGAACTGGTGTAAATATTACTGCTTCTGCTGTCACTGGAATAAATGGTGGAGCTGGGTTTCAAACGACTGATGTTGGAAGATTAATTAGTTTCAATAGTGGGATTGCAAAAATAACAGCTAGAACAAATACGACAGTTGTTGTTTGCACAATCACTACAGCATTTGCTAATACCGATGCTAAGGATGATTGGAAGCTTGGAGCTTTTTCAGACACAACAGGACATCCATCAACAGTATCATTTTTTGAACAAAGATTAGTTTTTGCTGGAACTAAAGATGAGCCTCAAACAATTTATTTTTCTAAATCTGGCGATTATGAAAATATGACAACTGGAACTAATGCTGATGATGCAATGGTTTATACGATTGCTAGTAACCAGGTTAATAAAATTAGATATTTAAAAGCAGTAAGAACTTTATTGATAGGCACGACTGGTGGAGAATTTTCTGTTACAGCCGATGGTACTGATGCTGCGGTTACACCAACAAACATAACTATTAAAAGACAATCATCTTTTGGTGCTGCTAACGTAGATGCTCAACCAGCTGGAAATGCTGTTTTATTTTTACAAAGAGCAAAAAGAAAAATTAGAGAACTTGCTTACAACTATGACAGTGATGGATATGTTGCTCCAGATCTTACCATACTTAACGAAACAGTTACTAAAAGTGGTGTCACAGAGATGGCTTATCAACAAGCACCAGATAGTATTTTATGGTGTGTTAGAGAAGATGGAGTTTTAGCTGGTTTAACTTATCAACGTACTGATAATGTTGTTGCTTGGCATAGACATATATTAGGTGGTAAATCTGATACGACTAAAAATATTATACAACAACAAATTTCTTTTACTGCAAATACAACAGTTGTTAATGGAACGAATAATACAATTACATTATCATCACATGGATTAGTTACGAATGATCCAATTTATTATTATGCTGCTGCTAATCCTATTACTGGAATTAACAGTGGTAAACTTTATTTTGTAATTAGAGTTGACGCTAATACAATTAAACTTGCAACAACAGCTGCAAACTCTGCTGCTGGAACTGCAATTAGTTTAACTGGACCAAGTACAGCATCGACACAATATATTTATCAAGGTGTAAATATTTCAAGTAATGTTATTTATTCAGATGATCACGGATTTGAAACTGGAGATATAATTTTTTACGATAACACAGGAACTGCTATTGGTGGTTTGTCAGAAAACGTACCTTATTATATTTCAAGAGTAGATGATGATCAGTTTAAACTTTATACAGATAGTAAATTAACAAATGTTGTTTCTTTAACTTCTGCCAAAACAACTGAACAGACAGATAATATTTTACAAGATGCTAAAGTTGAAAGTGTTGCTACTATTTCTGGAGAATTAAACGAAGATGAATTGTGGGTTATTGTTCAAAGGTTCGTTAATGGTTCTGTTGTAAGACATATTGAGTGCTTTTCAGACTTTGATTTTGATGAAACCGCACCAGAAGATTTTAAATTTTTAGATAGTCATTTATCTTATTCAGGTGTTGCTGTTAGTTCTTTATCAGGATTAAGCCATTTAGAAGGAGAAACAGTATCTATATTGGCAGATGGCGCTACGCATTCTACAAAGGTTGTTAGTTCAGGCGCAGTATCATTAGATCGAGCATCAAGAAAAGTGGTTATTGGTTTACCTTACAATTCAGTATTACAAACTATGAGAATAGAAGCTGGAGCTGGTCAAACGGAAGGAACTGCTCAAGGTAAAATAAAAAGAATTTCAAAAGTTATTTTAAGATTATTTGAAACCGTTGGAGCTAAAGTTGGTCCTACATTAGATAGTTTAGAGACTGTTCCTTTTAGAACGACCTCAAGCGCAATGGATTTACCAGTATCAACATTTTTAGCTGGAGACAAAGAAGTAGAATTTACTGATGATTACAATACTGATGGATTTATTGTTGTTAAACAAGATCAACCACTACCATTAACAGTTCTTGCTTTATATCCAACTATTGTAACTAACGATGGTTAATGAATTAAAATATTTTCATCCTGACGATGCTAAGAAAATTATTTCTTATGGCATGAACTCTAAACTGATGGAGATAGACGCTGGCTTTGAAGATAATCATATTTATAATTATTCTGATGAAGGCAACGCATACACAATGTTTGTAAATGGAAAACCAGTTTTTTCAATAGGTATTGTTGTTCTTTGGTCAGGTGTTGCTGAAGGTTGGGTACTTGCATCACAAAATATATTTGAATTAAAATTTTTAGCAGCAAAAACAATGAAGGAATTAACAGACGATATGTGTAAAAAAAATAAAATTAAAAGATTACAAACTTCAGTTAAAGCTGATTTTAAGTTAGGCGTAAGATTTGCAACTTGGCTTGGTTTAGAAATAGAAGGTTTAAAAAAAAGTTATGGTCCTGATGGATCTGACTATTATCAACTTGGGAAAATATATTAATTATGTCATTTGTTGGAGATATATTTGGTGCTTTTGGTGCTAGAAATGTTGGAAAGTTTAATCAAGGTTTATTAAACAAACAATCAGAACTAACAATTAAAAATGCTGAAATAAAAAAGCAAGTATTTCAAGATGTAGATAAGCCAAGAATTATTGCACAACATACTAGAGATAGATCTAATATGTTTGTCCAGTTTATTAAAAGTGGAGTTGATGTAGATAGAATAGGCGACAGTCCATTTTTAGTAATGCTAGATCAAGCAACTGAACAAGCTTTTGATTTAGAAATTGCTGAGTTTAATTCTACTGTTGCTTTTCAAAACGAAATTAATAATGCTTCACTACTTAAAGCTAAAGGTGCTGGAGAAAGATATAAAGGCGACATTGCTTTTGCTACTGGATTATTAAAAGCTGGAAGTGGTGCTTATAAAAACTCACAAACTGGAAGTATTTTAACAGGAGCTTAATATGGCACAAATAAAAATTAACAGATCAACTGCTAGAGTTGCAAATACTGAAGCTCCGAATTTAAGTGCATTAAGATTAGATACTAACTTATTTACAAATTATGGAGCAGCTATTGCTTCTGTAGGTAAAGTGGTTGAAGATGCAGCCAAGAAAACCAAGAAAACTCAAGACAATAACGATGTTAGAGAGTTATTAATGGCTGCTAATAGATCAATCATTTTAGAGGCAGATAAATACAAAAATAGCTCAAATGTTCAGGATGTAGATACCTTTTTACAAAATGTTCATTTAGATAAATTTAAACCGTTGATTAAAGATTATAACGAGGAAGTTCAAAAAACATTTGCAACTAATCTTTATAAAACAACTAATGAAACAAGTATGAAGTTATTTGCTTCTATACTTAAAGAGCATGGATCAGTTACTCAAGAAAATATAAAAAAAGATATTTTTAATAATAACTTATTAGCATCATCAAATGATCCATATACTAGATTTAAAGCGAACAAAGAAAACGAAAGAATTTTTAATGATCCTACTACATTAAATGTCTTTGGCGAAAATGGACTAGAAGAATTAAAAAGCAATAGTGTTCTTGAAACAAAACTTATGCAGTATTCTTTCAAAACAAAAAACAATGCTTTTGATATTTTAGAACTTGGAGAAAAAAATATTGCTAACGATATAGCGAATGAAACTTTAGCTAAACAAATTATTCAAAATGCTGAAAACACTCTTATTTCTAAATCACTTCAAGAAGATAAGATTAATGAATTAGAATTAAAAGCAGATAAAGAACAAAAATTAAATAACTTTGCTTATGTTATACAAAAACTAAATGGTGGCGATGCTTCTATTTCTTTAGATGACATAAATGATTTATATAAAAAAGATCAATTAAATTCATCTCAAAGAGATGCTTTATATAATCTTTATAGTAATCCTGGAAAACTAAGTGATCAAAATATTATTGATATGATTGAAGGATCAATGTTGATTGCAGATACAGTTGAAGAGATTGATCAACTAAGAGAACAAATATTATTAGATCCAGAATTTGTTGCTGGGTTAGGTATTAAAGATTTTTCTAAATTTAATACTATGTTTGAAAAGTATTCGAAAGATCAACCAGCGTTTACTGAATATCAAAGAAACAAAAAATTGTTAGAAGCTGATCTTGGTAAAATTACAAGTGGTGCATTTTCTACTTTAGAAATGTTAGGTTTAGGATCTGCAAAAGCTGCTAAAGCTAATGAAAAATTAAGAATAAATGCAACTGAGCATTATGACAAGTTAGTAATGGATGGAACAAGTCCAGCTGACGCTTATATACAAACAACAAAATCTTTTTTAAGAGGAAATAGTATTCCAGGCGTTAAAGACTTTACAAGTATTTCATCAATGGTCTTAACAGCACCAACTGAAGAAGAAAAAAAATCTCCTAATACTTATGTTGAAAACCGAACAAACAATTTATTAGAAATGTATAAACAAGGAGAAATTAATATAGATGTTTTTTCTCAAGATCTTGCTGCATTAGACAGTATTTCAAATTTAATAAATTTAAGACTTGATCTGAAAGTTGATCCTTTTGGATTTAGCGATGAAGATAAACAAATGGACACTTCAGTTCCTAAAGGTAGTAATTAATGGAAAACGAAGAAAATTTTAACTGGCTTGAAATGTATATGGATGCTCAAGAAGGCAAAGATATTAAGAATAGCTCAGCATTTAAGCTATTAAATTCAAATAATATAGATACTAACGAGCTGACTAAAACAGAAAAAGACAAGGATGCTGGAGTAGTTAAACTTAATTATAAAGACGAAAAAGAAAAAGAAGCTGACAGTCTAACATTTTCTCAAGGTCTTTTAGCATTTGTTGCAGATATGCCTGAAGAAACTGTAAAGGCATTAATGATGGCTTTTCTAAATGGTACTGATGTTGCTGCTAATGCTGCTGGCGTTGTATTTAATGCAATGACTAATTCTGATCCAGCTGTAGCTTTAGCTTTTAAAGAAGGTAATCCAGAAAAATTTAAAAAATTAGTTAATAAGAATATACAAGATTTTTCTAAATATCTTAATGAACAGAAAAAAGAAGTTAAAGAAATTGGCGAAGGATCTGAACTAAATAGTAAAGTTGCTCAATGGGTTAGCATGGTTACTCAAGATACACCTTACTCATTGCCAATCTATAAAAAATTAAAAAGTATTGGTATGCCAAACTATATGGCGTTACCAGTTGCTTATGGTGTTGGAAGTGGAATTGCTTTTGATGATGATGCACAAATATTTTTAAACAGTGAACAAGTACAAAGTTTTAAAGAAATGGTTGGTGCGTTACCTAATAGTTCTGAAGAAAAAATATTCAATACAACATATAGAACACTGGAAGGAACTGCTTTAGGTTTTGCTATACCTTATGTATTTCAAGGTTTAAAATTTGCTAAAAATACTATTCCTAAATATATGACACCGCAAACAAGCGTTGCTACTGGATCAGCTGCATCCGTTGGAGCTGTAGTTGATAATGCTACTGCTACAGAAACAGATCAAATTCAACCAACAGTTTCTAAACAAGAAATGCAAGATACAATCACAAAAGCTGAAAAGGCTGATGATCAAATCTTATTCTTTGATGGAGATAGAGAAAGTGGTCCAGATGATCCTATAAATGATTATATAAAAATTACAGATCCAAAAGCTTTAGAAGGTGCTGACATTGTTTTTTATGATGATGAGACTATGGAACAAATGACTTATCAGAAAATTAATGAAAGTGATGATAATTGGATTATTTTAAATGAGGATCGTAAGACATCCTATAATCAATAGTATTTCATTATTAACACAAAATAGTAATAAAGAAGGTATCTTCGAATATTTTTTTTCAAAAAATCACAGGAATAATTAATGGTAAGTAGTGCAAAAATAGTTCAAGAAATTGTTGAACAATCAGGAAACCTTATAAAGAATAAAGATAAAGTTAAGCTTAAAAAGGCGGAAGATCTATTAATTAAAGATAAGAAAAAAATTAAAGTAGATAAAAAAGAAGTTAATGTAACTAAAGATGGCGAGACAGAAACTGTTGTAGGAGTTAATAAAGACGCATTTAAAGTTAAAAAACCTGACGTATCAGCAATAGATGCTCAAGATATATTACTTAAATATAATGCACAAAAACTAACACCGAAAATTTTATCAGATTTCAATATTAAGAATATGAAGTCTGAAAAAGATATTTTAAAATTTATTGAGTTAATCTCTAAAAAATATTCTGGAGATATAAAGAATAGAACTAGAGGCGTTCAGGACCATACACAAACTAAAACTTTAGCAAGTGTTATTGGCAAAGATGCAAAACATTTAACTCAAACATTATTAAGTTTACAGCCTGGTCAAACATTAAATGCTGAATACATGTTAGCTGCAAGAGAATTGTTAGCTGCTGGTATGGCAAAACTTGATGACATGGCAAAAGTAGTTACTAAAGATGGTGGAGTTAATGCTACTGATGCAATGAAGTTAGAGTTTAGACAACACTTCGCATTAATGTCTGAATTTCAAAAAATTATAAAAGGTGTTCAAACAGAGACTGCAAGAACTTTGCAATCAATGAGAATACCAACTAGGACCAAACAATATACCAATGTTAATATTGATGATCTTAATAAATCCGATTTAATAATTCAAATGGGTGGCGGAGATGAAATAACTAATCTTGCTACTTTATATTTAAGATCTGGAGCAGAAGGATCTTCAAATAGATTAAAGTTCAATACTGATACTGGAGGATTTTTAAATCTTAAAAAAGTTTCAGATAGTATTGGAGAAATATTTATTAACTCTATTTTATCAGCACCAGGTACACACATTAGAAATAC
>Ga0222718_10004905_pt1 | contig 10965 bp, 13 predicted proteins | sample C33_27DmetaG_FD_165045 | JGI IMG/M metagenome (GOLD analysis project Ga0222718, IMG submission 165045) | Estuarine water microbial communities from San Francisco Bay, California, United States - C33_27D | ecosystem: Environmental > Aquatic > Marine > Unclassified | place: USA: California... | reverse complement strand
TACACCGTACTCAGTGAGTCCCACTGTCCCCCTACCCCTTGACTTAAGCATGACAGCCACCTCCACAGCTCGCTGGATCTGCTTACCCCTAGCTTTAATAACAACCTCGTCGTGATTATAAGACATACCTTCAGCGATACGCATAAGATGACTGAAGTCCAATTTTTTGGAAATAAGCAATGTGTTACTCATTTAGTCGATCAGCGTACAGTTTATAGTCCGACAACCGTATTCAAAATTGCCAACTTTGTACAAGAAGATAAACACGTAGTGGTGTCCACCATCTCCTGCAACGTAATTTTACCATCTTTATTGGCATCGCAGTCCTCAAAGGTGTTGTCAACACCAATTGCCTCTATTGCCCATGTGATTAATTTAGGCAGTTTTGATTTCATATCATAAATATAAGACCTGTCTACAAATGTACGAGTACCCAAGTGTTGTTTAATTTTATCTAATGTAGTTTGTTTTGAGTAAAACCAACATGCCTCTGCGTTCAAAATGAAACAAAGAAAAAGAAGAAGCCTCATTTCATACATCCTCGTCGCTGAAATATGCTGTCGATTTTGTACCAGATTCTAATATGACTATATCACGATGCAAATCGAAATACACCCTTCCTTTACTTTCTCTGACAGTACAGGCACACTGAACAAGTGCCCCTACTTTTACTTTTTGTTCTGATCTCACGTATGTTTTGTCTTTCTTTTCCCATATACGGATCGGAGGATTCATCATACCCCCGTACGCTCGTTGAAAACGAGAGAGTCGTATGTCTTGCCCCTCGTAGTCGGCAAACTGGCGCACCCAGTCAAAAATACGACTAGTATTCGACACATTTAGAAGAATACTCTGCGTACCCTGGTCAAAATTAACAAACAATACTCGACATGGGTCCAGGAGGGCAGTATTGTGACCCTCCGAATAGTGTCCAGGTAGGTCTAATGAACTCTCTGCCGTCCTTAGGGGGTGTGTGGTGAATTTCCTGGACGCGAGGTGGACTTTGAAGTGTTCTACGTTCATTTTAGTACACCGAGAAGTATATATACGTCTCTGTATTTAAACGACACCCCGCGTACAAATGGAAGACATTCTTGTTAACCTCAGAGTCATTTCTTGCTTAGAACCATACCAAAGACTACATACTCGCCAAACGCATTTCAGAATTTATGAACATAAAATTCTACCTGAATGGATCGTACGCTGGCTAGATGGGGCTACCAGAAGATCCGACTTTGGTCGAATTCGAGACATTTTTATTACAGCAGATGCAAATCGGGAGCACCCTGGTATGGAAAACCAGATCACAAGTGCTCGTCATGGGTTGGACAGTCTAAAAAAAACTTACGAAAACGACCAAACTATGCAAGCGCGAATTGATACACTCATTGACATGATTTACGGCGATTAAACGGTGTACTTGATCATTGTATTGTTTTTAAAATGCTCGGTTTCCTTCCAGAAAACAGTACTTTGCAAAACTTGAATCACGGAAAGAAACTACTGTTGTGTTGTAATCATGGGTCTGTATTGCAGATTCAAAGGTGGTGGCAAGACCCCAACACATATTATGCGTTCGAATCAAAAAATGGAGCTCTCTGGTTTGCCGAACATGGCGGTCCTAAGAACTTTATGAAAACAGTTGCACAGACAGTGCCAGAAATAGCCCTACCAAAACTGCCAAATCCTTTTGTGGTGGAGCCAATATGCCATTCCTGTATGAAATCGTTCAAAAGTTTTACCAAAGAAAAACCTGTAAAGATATACCGTTGCATGTGTGGGACTAAAATCACACACACTCAGTGTTTTATGCCAGCAGTGTGCCCAATATGTAGAGTTAGAGCGTCCGTGACCGTGCGAACACAGTCATTACTGGACTGTGTTTAAATTCAACGGGTACCCTAAGTTATCTCTACAGTGGTAGTATACGAATCCAGCCACTGTCATAAACGCACGTCTTCCAGTTTTCGTGGACTGAACCTCTTCAAGATTTTCGTAACCTTCGAAAGGATCCTGTAAATTTATTTCGTTCGCATCTGCTTTATCAAACAAGCTTTTAAACGCACTTGCGACTTTAAAATGAACGCTTGTGCCTTCCTGGTGCTTCCAAGTCGGGTACACGACACTGTGGTCTACACTGTGTGATTTTTTACGTCGTTTCACATGCATTTTTCTATTAAACAGTGAATGCGGCAAAAATGGTAAATCTACGAACGAACCGTTCACACACACAGTCACGATATTTTCACTTGGAATTTCGCTTATGTTCAGAAAGCATTTGGAATACCATTTATCAGGTATTTCTCTAAACCCCTTCACATCGTGAACGCCATATTTGAAATAATTAGACTGTCTGAGAATGAAAACATGTTTTGGTTTTATATTCGACTTTGTAATTGTCCCCTTAAACGGTTCGCCGCACCAAGCTACTGAAAACCCTGACATACTTTGACCTTCAATAACTACACCCTGCCATTTTTTTATTGTAGATGCCGATGCTTCTGGTAGTGAAAACATTAGTCAATACTAGGGCTAGTTTATAATCAGACAATTAGATGCGCAACCACCTTGCACACGGTCTGCGTTTCGCAATACATATCTGGGACGTTTCCATATGTGTGAAAAAACGCATTGTCCTCTACAATTACCTCTGTAGAATCAAACCTAACTGTAAAATTACCCACACCATGGAAAAAAACCATCCCATAAATATCACTATACTGAGGAGACCAGACAATCTGCGTACCCGGGTGCCCAATACCCCTAATGGTGTAGTGAGACTGTTTTGGCAAGAGGTGGGCAAACGCTGCAGCAGCAAAAAAGACAAATATGTAATGACACATGTTTCAAACACTGCTTGTTCCTATATATGTCAATGTTGTACAGAAAATGTCACTTGTTCGACTAAGCTTTCGCAAACCTCCAATGAGGATAAAAATACGAAAACCTATCGACATTGAATCTCAACCACTGCCAAAGTTGCCGATAGAGCCAAGGGAGCCGAAGGAGGTTAAGGAACCAAAGGTGCCAATGTCAAATAAGATAGTGTATTGTGTCATTTTTATCACATGCCTGCTTTCAATACGAATTGTTATAAATATTTTTTTACCACAACCACATACTATAAAAAAACTCAAATGTCAACAACATCAGAGAAAGCTGACATGTTCTGGAGCTGCGCCAGTTGGAACGTTTGTTCTGGAAATACCGAAAAAATGTTCTGGATCAGTGTACGATGTCGGTGGGTTCCCATTTTCTGTTGCAAAGCACGGTGACGTTTTCAAAGTCCCTGCGAAAAAACTTTACGTAAAAAATCTAAACGGGAATTGTGATGTGAAAGCTTATATTGATTCTGCTCCTTTACAATTGCATTATCCTTTCACATGGATCACGACAAATCAACACACTGTATTCACAGTAATGCATGGGGGAAAAGTTCTCGTGGATTCGGTATCAGCCACATTGTTTGATTCCACTGCACGAGGTCCCTGGATTGCCTACACATATGACATACCCGGCACCAGTGCAACTGTTATAGGAGACGGAACAGACGTCATTCATATTTATGACGGTGTATCTTAACAATGAGTAAAGACCAAGATGACTCATGGAACAACTTATCACCATTGGTCTTGTACAAATTGGGGACGAAATCCATTTCATGTTCAAAAAAAACAAAATACACGGGACAATCGGTCATGGGGGTCATATTCTAAATACCGTCATACTTTGTCCGAACACAGAGGAGATCCGGACATTATATACGAGGTCGTACCCCTCATTAACGGCATGGAGCGAGGCTTGTTTAAGAGAGGGATTACAAGAAGAGAATACCAGATATGCGTCCTGGAAACGCGTTATCCATGTAAAAAGCGGACGCACGTTGCAAAACTTACGAAGCCAGCTAAACGTAAGTACGAAAATGGTCGGTGCTTCTCGACAGGATCTATTCTCAGAGATAAACAGACTTCAAATGAAAGTGACACAATTATCACAATTGAGAGCAGAACCAAGAGACTCTGCCTCCGTGACAGACCAGTTATTAATGACACCCTCTGTGCTAAAGTTTTTCACGGAGTGGGCAGCGACCTCATCGCACCGTGGTTAACTCCCTCAGACATGTACTCTGTGAAAAAAGCATTAGCCTGCGACTGGAATTGGGGTCAGACCTGGCATGGTGGCAAAGTGATAGACAAATCTGTGGCAGCTCAACTAGTTGTCCTTGTTTCACAAGGTAAATCAATAGATCAAAATATCTTATGTTTTGGCGCAGACAAAGTTTTCAGCGCTCTATGGTACATCCTCCCGTGTCATTTGTTCGTTCTGCACGCACATAGATTAAAACACTGGAAAAGTATCAGAAAATTAGATAGATTAATTTAAAGTATATCCCTTAAATCTTTGACGGTGTATTTTTTTAGTAGTTTACGCACGCACATCCGAATTGTGTTTTTTGTCTGTGTAAAACTAGATTTAGCAATTCCAAATTCATCCAAGGTATTTGCATCTGGTAATATGGTATCGAATATATCGACTCTCTGTATGATTATCTCACCATCTACCCGCATACCTCGTTTTAATATATACAGCATAGCTGGTACGAAAACATCGAAGGCAATTTGTCTCGGCATCTGCACCATATTCCATAGTTTCACAATGATGGGGTACACGCTGTCTGTAATGCCCTGTATCTTAGACTCAAACCTAGACATGATTCGCAAAAAGATGGGTGTAGAGTATGTATCCGTAACCAAAATATTCAGCATCCTGCACGCGATAATGCATTTGCCATTATCCCTGCAATTTTTTATATATCTGTTCACGTGTTTCACAGCACGCTGGCGTCCGTGATAAAATTTCTCCAATTCCTGGCACTTCCTGCGATGCGAACATACTAGCAACACCAACGTTCTGTGAACTTCCCTCTTGCAGGACTCGTCCTTGATGTTCAGTGTCTGTGCTGAGACCATTCCGTCCTTCGTTCTCGAATACATGTTCGGATCCCGTTTGTCACATATTATCGTTGGTACGCACTTGGATGTTAATTTCCAGGAACGCACGACTTCAGTTTCATTATTCCACTGTACACCAGACACAGGACAGGCTAGAGTGTGATCATCGTTCGGGACAGCTTCCAAAGCACACTCGTTGGTACAGTGGTGTACAGTTCCGGTTTTTTTACAAATGAAAACATACTTGAGCCCCCTGCTAAATGTACTTTGGTCCATCCAACTTTGGTTATTCCCCGACCACCGAATGTGTTCTGTACCGTCCTTTTTGTGTATATGGACGTTCATAGATTGTGTGCGGCATTTGCTTGTGCAAGTGTGTGGAGCGCCCCCTATTCTAGTTTGTATATGGCTGATAATCTGCGCGTCGTTCATTTACATCCCTTATAGAGTATAGAAATAGTCATGTACACCGTTACACATATACATACAGAATTATACCAAGCAAACTGAGACTCCCTAAAACATCCATAAAATCCAATGAAAGAAAGAATGGCAACATAATAAGAGCCAGCAGTATGAGCACCAGCGTCTGCAAATGCGCCCCTGCTACCATGAGCCACGATATGAAATCATACATTCATAAATGTGTATGCCCGATAAATAGCCCATGCTACAGCCACAAGCATCGCAACGTCTCCGTATATATTTTTCGTTTTTACTGCAGTGACTTCACAGCACGCGTAGGTATTGTTGTACTTGATACGAACATCATATCCATGTGATTTAAACTTTGACTGAATTTTATCTCGCAGACAATCCGTGTACAATTCGACTTCTTTGTATCTAACTTTGAAGCCTTCTCTCATGATTAAATTACCGATGAATTCGTGACTCATGTCCTGATTTTCGTCAGATACAATCTCTAACCAGTCCATTTAAGCACAGTGCACTCAGTTTATATAAACTCGAAATAGTTTGGATGAAGTTCTAACATCTTATGAGGTGGATTCCCTTCTACGTTATAGATATTACCCTGGATACAGTCGAACGGAATGTTGGGGGTCGTTTCAGCATGAAAATGTGGAATGAACAAAGCACGGCAAAACGCAACTAAAGGATTTGAAAGATCTTCTCGTTTACGCTTTGTCCCTCCAGACAGCTTATTTAAAATAGCGCGTATTTCTATTTGTTTCGAGTCCATTATATAAGGTTTAATGAACTTATATATGTATGTATACTTAAGCAGTGATGGACATGTCACGCAAATAAACAACTCAGAAACGTTGCACATTTGCACTGTAGATAAGAATACAGACATTTTAATGGCTCTGCATGTGCCTAACCATATGGTACACGAAATAATGGGCAAGTGGAAAAGAGAATCAAGAGGTGCTATTTCGCGCGTCAGAAAAGGTTTAAAATTAGCGAAACAGCACATGCTTAAAGTCTACGTGTCAGACATTCCAATTGGAGAACTTGAAACCCTCAAAAATTACAAACCCACTGCAGAAGGTGCGGCTAAAAACGTACCGGCTTCGTTCTGGGAAAATTTATAGTATAAATACCCTGACTCCTCTGCATAAATATGGACATATCTGCACTTGTACAACGGTATGGTAAGGTCCCAGCGAGCTTAAAAGAGCATGCGGACAAAGTGTGGGACCAGCTCCAGATACAGGGGGATCAGGTTATCAGCGCGAAAGCCACCTCAAACTTCGGGTTAGACGTCGAGAACACGCAACTTACAGGTCACGCGGTGCACAGGGGTCTTGTTGTCAGCATTAAACCAGGATACAAGATCTCGGACAGAGATTCTTGGATCCACCCAAACCTGAACCAGTGTCGAAGTCTCTTTGACGGGGGTAGCTTTGAAGTATACGAGCAATTGCCAAGTACAAACTGCAGCGTAGGCATTTACACTACTGAAAAAATGAACGACGTCGGTGATTTCGAGGAGCAACCGCACACAATTGTGGATTTACACTTGGATGAAGCAAATGCCACCCGTGTCTCTTGGAACGGCAAGACTGTTGAAGCTGTGTATTCAACTGCTTTACGAGACAAGACGTTAGCCAAAGTACAGGACGTAGCTCATCGGCTCGGAGCCCAAGAAAAGGTCCGTGCGGACTTTACGAACATTTTACTGCGTGGTAGGAACCAGTACGTTTTTTACAACAGCGCGTACAAGGGTGCTGGGCTTGTACTTTCAAGCCCTCTGACAGGATACACTCTAGTGAGTGACAATGACCACGCTGCAGACTACATGAGCAGCGAGATGGTGGACTTGCCGAATCTCGACAAAGCGCACATCGAATCACTTTACAGCAAAGCGAAATGGAATACCGGAGAACTGATCAACACCTACGTCACCAAAAAAAGTTTCTCTTCCGCAGCTACCGGATACAGAATGCAAAAGGCGAACTTTTCGGACACACCCACAGTACAGTTCATGACTCCTTCGGAAATTAACAAATTGACTCCTTCGAGTATGCACGTGCAGAACCTAGACCTCAGAGTGCATGACTACTTTTTGGAAAACAAATTGCACATCCCTATGACAAGCTCCGTCGTGCAACAGCTGCTAAATATGGAAGGAATTGAATTTATCAACCCAGAGTTGATGCATGGAGGGAAACTTGTGTTACCTAGAAATATTGTTGGTCAATTAAAGTAATTAAAATATCTCTATCTATATTTACGGGAACCTATATTTAACCTCCATCTCGCAGACGACTTTGTACATACTGGACCCCTCCGTATTTGCCTGAAACCGCGCACCAAGGTTTGAAAACTGGGTGTACGGAATCTGGCTGATCACATTCGAATACAACTGGTTAATGCAGTTGTCCACCACTGTTTTTCCTACCTTCATGAACTCACCCTCGCGGACAGCCTCCGACTGCAGATTAATACCCAGCTGCTCCCAATTGTTTTTAATAATAGAGACGACAACATGGTCTGCCGGGACGTAGCAGTAGTCCTTTCCCTTAAAACGCGTGATGCCCTCGTGCAACTTGTCGAGAGTGTATCCACCATATTGCTTGATCCAGCGAGAGTTCATCAACCCCTCCGGGTGGTAGACCACCTCGTTAGGTCGATTGCGCTCGTGAGGGAGGATCGTAGCTACATTACTGTACCCCTCGTTCTGATGGGCGTGATTGTCAGTGAGATCGGACACCTCTTGTGCATACAGCCACCCCTTAGAGTTTGCAACATTGGCAGAGTTCGCAAACAAATTCATACCGACTGTGACTGTTTCGGGACAAGACGAATGCACCGACTTTAGAGTCATGCTCGTCACAATCCCTTGGGTAAAATCTTTCGCATCGAAGGCAGCCCTCTCCTCGCTCGTCAGATCTGATGCCATCGATGGCTGGAAAATGTGCGCAGCGTTCTTGAGTCCGACAACTGACCCATTGGCAAGCTCAGAGCCCGTCGCATTGCATTCAAACACCACCCTCCGAATCAGCTCGGGGCTAACATCAGAAGAAACTTCCTCAACTTGTTCAACATTCGCGCTGAGTTCCACAGAGTCAAATTCAGACACAGAAGGTCGTGACATTTAGATACATACAGTGCCTTATAAATACCTTGTTTTATTTCTTTAAAAAATGGCATGGGCAGAAAAAACTTTTTTTAATGTAGAGGACACTTCTGCTCCCAAACATGAAACTAGTGACCAAAGGATCAATAGGATATTAAAAGATTTGCCCCCATTCATGAAACTATCGTCTAGGAAGGCTAGAAAAACGCTTAATCGCTATGAAGTCCTCAAACAAAAACATATTGAAAATTTAAGAAACAACAGTGTCTTCAAATTTGTTATGAAAGTGGCAGGCTTTACAAACGAGCGAATTGAAAAATTTTGGAAAGGATCGGATATTTCTCCATTTGTCGAAAAGTATTCACCAAAAAATATTAACATCACAAAAGAAGACTTGGATATTCTAGTTCTTCAAGCAAGAGAACACGCACTCTCTGATCTCCATCAATTTTGCAGCGTAATCGTAGCTATACCAATGTATAGAGCCGCACAAAAAGGTACAGGGGAAATTGAAGAAGACGAGTACATCAACATACCAGACCACAGTGCGCTTCCAGACTATCCCACTGTCACTGAGTACAGTCATAGCCCGAACTTCGTTAGTGACCAGAAATATATTTTCAACATGTTAGATTCGGAATTTCTCATTTTCTGTAAGAAATTCCTCCTAATGAAGAAAAAAACAGAGAAAGCTTACAACGGGAAAAATCCGATACAGTGGTACTTGTTAACGTCAGGGCAGGGACCCCAGTACAAAACGGATGAAGATGCAAAAACATCAAAGAATGATAATCCACAGTACAAACGGCAAGTTTACGACCACACTAATATTTTTGATAAAGAAGAGAAACAAGTCAAAAGCTACGACTTGTCGAACAGTCCAAACTCCGTAGACATAGGCTCAAGTGCGTACTGGTCATGGATGACGAACACACCTATTGTACACTGGGACAAAAGTACAGCAGAGTTCTGGTTTCAACGTTACATTGCGAAATGGCTTGCAGAAGAAGAAGAAGCAAGCGGGAACTCTTTTCCAGACCTCATAATTTTCCGTAACCGTTTCCGAACTCTTTTCAATAACATGTATCTCGATAAAAGAACTGGTAAATGGATGCGAGATCTTACTGGACTCAGATTAACAAAAATGATAAGGGGTAGAACAGACGTAAAAGGTGCAACAATAGAAGAGTGTGAACCACCAGACCAGTACGAGGGTGATCACGATAACTACCGTCCCCAACACATGCCTACTGAAGTACCTCTTGACTTTGTACAGCCAATCTTCAACGAAAGGTTTGCGCATTGGAAGCACGAACTCGTGTTGGGAGAATATGAGAAAAGAAGCATGCATGAAGCAGACAAATGGTTGCAACAGACACCCTGGGCAATCGGAAAAATCTACCTGCAACCGTCTATCTTTGCACACATGCAGGAAGCCCACATTGGTATTACGAGAAAATTTAAAAAATTCGCACAATTGAGACTAGAGGACTGGTTGAATTCTGAGGAGCATTCGTATTTTTTTAGCAAACTCGTTGCACTATGCATAAAGACATCGGATATTTTGTCTGGAAAAAAATACGGACTTGATAAATCATACATGCGCATTAACCTGGAAAAGAAACGGATTATGTATTCTTTACGCAAGCTCGATGCCCCCAAGCGTTTTAAGAATCCTACTACGTTGGCAAACAAAACTCTCTGGAACGATTATTTAGAAGCACGGAAAAACCTCACATCTGCACGTTCGGAGAGGGTACCATTTTAATACACCGTTACATCGACCCCCAAAACTCTACTTCTAGCAGATTTGGGGGGTATCCCCTTACTTTATAAAAAATATTATTATTATTATTATTATTATTTTTCTCTGAATACTAGTTCAGAGGCTCAAAACCGCTAGAAGTAGAGTTTTGGGGGTCGATGTAACGGTGTATATGCAGAGGATGCGTTAAAAATCCAATTGGAAAATTTGATGCGTAAGATCACTCACACTATGCCTCCAAGTATTCGAATTGTACTTGACGATATCAACAATTTTCATGGTCGCATCAGCTTCTTCCAGACTCGGCATGAGTTTCCGTTTTACATGATCCTGAATTTCTAAGAGCGAGAAATCAGAAGACAGATATAACAATAGCGAATGCCACAGACCAATATGCTTCCTCATTTTATGAAACGCAGCTGTCACACCAGAGACAAAGGCTGCGTAATCGGTCGAATGTTCTCCTCCCATCATCACAATCATGGGTGGTGTCACTCGAATGTTCATCCGAAGTTTAGGGTCATGACCTAGTAAATAAGAAAAGTCGATGTGTGCAATTTCTCCATTTGAAATGACCATGTCAGTAGGCTCAGCATTGTACATATGTCGGTTACATAAATACATATGAATGGTGTATGTGTGCAGACATGAAATATGTACTATATATTGTCCAGTGATCTGTGTTAAATGAGCGGTGAGAGCAA
>Ga0222718_10004902_pt1 | contig 10970 bp, 10 predicted proteins | sample C33_27DmetaG_FD_165045 | JGI IMG/M metagenome (GOLD analysis project Ga0222718, IMG submission 165045) | Estuarine water microbial communities from San Francisco Bay, California, United States - C33_27D | ecosystem: Environmental > Aquatic > Marine > Unclassified | place: USA: California... | reverse complement strand
CCAAAAGTACCGTAAGTGGTGGCAATTAATTTACCTGATTGTTTAGAAGAACTCTCAATTAACCAGTAATCGTTTTGAGAATCCCATTGTAAAGAAGCTGAGATACCGGCTGAACCGGAGTCAATTACTTCGAAACCGGCATATCTTTGGAAAGGAGCAAAAGAGTTAAGACGAATTACATTGTCATCTAATTCAATAGTGGAAGAAGAGATAATTAATTCTGTTGCAGCTCCTAATAGAGTTAAAGAACCTGAAATAAATACGTCGTCTTCAAATACGGCATCGTCACCGACTAATCTTACAACTGTTGCTCCGGTAGATGATTTTATGTCATTACCGTTAACTTGTAGGTCACCGGCTAATGTAGTAGTTGACGCAGCTGCTCCTATATTAATGGCTGTAGCAGCACCAAAAGCGTTAACTGTTGTCGGAGTAGCATTAAGTAAATTAAAAGTAGTTGCAGTAGAAGTTATGTCCCCACCATTTACGGCTATATCTCCGGCTACCGTTAAAGTATCCGTACTTGGGTTGTAGGTTAGTCCGGTATCGTCACTTATTTCACCTGATGCTCCTACTATAACAACACTTCCTTGGGTTAAATCTTGTACGTTTAGAGAAGAAACCGTTACTTGATTATCAACGTCTAAAGTACCAGTTATTTGCTGGTTACCTGTGATTGTAAGTAGTGTCCCGTTAAACGTTAGATTACCTGAGTCTTCTAGCTCTCCACTGGTACCGGCTAAAACAACTCTACCTGATGTTAAGTCTTCAACATTTAAGGAAGATAATGAGGACTGCCCATCTATATGTAAAGTTCCGGAACCGCTTATGTTACCGGTAGTAGTTAGTAGTGTACCGTCAAACGTTAGGTTACCAGAGTCTTCAATTAGACCACCTGTTCCGGCTAAAAGAACCCTGCCTGAGGTAAGGTTTTCAACGTTAGCTGTATTGAAAGTAGATAAGCCGTCGGAATGAAAACCGCCACTAGCTGTTACATTACCTGTTATGTCTAATTTAGTACCGTCAAAGGTTAAATTTCCTGAATCTTCGATTCGGCCATTGGTTCCGGCTAAGACTACCCTACCAGATGTTAAACTTTCAACATCTAATGTTGCAAGAGTTGATAAACCGTCTACATCTAAAGTACCGGTAATCTGAACATTACCTTCTATATTTGAACCGGAAGTATTTAATGTCTGTACATAAATATTTCTCCATTCTTTGGAAGAAGTACCTAAGTCAAATTCTCTTGTCACATCAGGAATAAGAGAAGAACTAACATCAGCTTTAAAAGCTACAAAATCTACGTCTTGATCACCTAAGGTAATATTTCCACCTAATGTAATATTACCGGTTATGTCTGCGTTACCTGATAGGTCTAAATTAGAAGCACTTATATCTCCAACAACGTCTACGTTGCCGTTCAAGGTATTTATAGTAACAGAAGCAATCGTATTACCTTCAATGTTACCGGTTAAGTCAAGTGTTTGGTTACCGGAGTGATTTAACCTTATAAGAGCTTCAGTATTGGTACTATAAAAAGGAGTTCCAGTTAGTACTGAATTGGAGCTAATGTCAGGAGCTGCTGCACCTTGATAAATTTTTCCAACAAGAGTTGATGCACCTGTACCATTGGTGCCGGTCATGGTTAAAAACGGGCCGGATAAGTTACCGATTGAACCTGAAGCTAGTAGTAGTTCCCCTTGTTGGGTTACAACGGAAGGCAGATTACCGACAGGACCGCGTCTTAGTTTAATAGTTTGTGCCAAGAGAATACTCCAAGTTTATTACTTTATATATAAATATGTGATTTAATCTAAAAAAATCCACCTAGGTCTAAGACGTTATCCTCATCTTTATCGCCAATAGATCCTAAATTTTGAACTTCTATTTTAGCCTTTCTTACGGCTGAGTTAATTTCTCGTTCTAATACTCTCATCTGACCCTCTACAGTCAATGAATAGCTCCCAGTATCATTAGATCTGAGTACTGTATTCCCGTCAACGGTTAGTGACCCAGAAGTCTGTAAAGATCCTGATATAGCTAAAGAGCCAGTAAAGGTTCCAGACCCTGAGATGTTCCTTGATAGCTGTTTCCACTGAATTGATGCCATTTCTAACTAAATTTACCTGCTAATAGTACTTCGTCATTACCTTCAACATCATATCCTACAAGATTAGGATCGAAAGATATTTGAATATTAAGATCTACTTGGCTAACAGTTCTAGCACTCTCTGCAACTAATAAACCGTTAACGTATACTTGGAAATTACCTTGACCTCCAATAAATCCTTCGGGAATAGAAGCTATAGTCCTGTTATTAAACGTTGCCAGGTTCGTAGTAAGTGAATCTGCTATTGCTACTGAGTTTAAAGCAACGAATGCAACTTCATCATCGTTCATACCAGGAGGTAAAGCGTCTTTTTGAGCTCCTACTAGAGCAGTATCAAAGAATCTACGACCGGTATCAGCTTCCGGAGTATCGGCCCGAGCATTTAAGGTTTCTATACTACCTGCTGTTTCAATTTTAAAACTTATAGCAGATTTCGAGTAAAATTTGTTAAGACCGTTAAGTTGAGCGTTTATAGAATCAGATACTATATGGCCAAGCATATTAATTTGAAATTCGGTACGTATTTTTCTGTCTTCTCCCTGATTTAATTCAGTAACAGTAGTAAAGTTGTCAATCATAGCACGGAATTTAAATCTTTCAGGATCCCCCCAGTAGGAATCAGCTGCAAAATTTACACTTTCTATAATTTTGTTCATCTGCTCAACATAATCTGTAAATATTATACAGGAATACGTAATATTAACGTAATCAGGTATAATAACCCCGTAGTATTCTTTAACTCTATCTCTACTATTAAGGATAGAAAAACGATCATATACGTTCTTCATAGAAAACTTCTTCTCAAATATACCGAAGTTAACAGGATTATTGGCGTCTAGCTTATTTCCAAGGTTTCTGTTCTTTTCTAGAGAATCTCTCTTATACATTATGAGAGGAGCCTGTATTTTTCCGTTTTTATCTCTATAAAATCCATCTTTTTGTACTGCCGCCCATCTTTCCGGGGAACCGTATATAATAGGAACGTTTTTTCTAGTTCCATTTTGTAAAACAGAAGGCTTTATAACGTTGTTGAAGTAGTAGACAATAGTTTCGTCTATGTCTCTGAGGCCTATACTGAACTGTTTTACGTCATCTGAAGTGACTTTACGGTTTTCAGCTCTGTTTCTTTCTATTTTTATCCTACTTTTACCTCTATTGGTATAAGCAGTAATAGAATCTTGAGAAAGTTCACTTTGAGCTTTAGGTACCGGCTTTCTTACTGCCATTACTCCCTCCCTTTATAGTTGCGAGTAATGTGAGACCTTAATCCCTTATTAAATTTCTTTAAAGCTTGTAAATAGTCGAATAATTTAGCGTCATCTGGGTACTGTTTTATGGCTTTCTCGAAGTCTTTTTCAAATTCTTCCATGTTTGTACGAAGGTCTTTTAGAGGAGTGTACTCAACTTTGGAGAAAAATGTACGAGTTTCGGGATCATACCCGGTTGGTACGATCTTACCTCTATTTCTTCTATCTACTTCAGTAAAAAGTTTGTCTATTTTACTCATTTTATACTACCTCTGCTATACCTACTTTATCTCCACGTGTTAAGTGACAGTCTACTATAATAGATATGCTTCTACCGAATTGTGAACCGTAATCTGTTAAGTTATAGCTGTTATCTTTACCTAAAAATAGTTGATTTTCACGTACAGTGTCAACTTCATAGTAATCTTCATGCCAAGATACTATATCTCCTACTTCAGGAACCACTTGTATATCGGTTAAGTCTTCTCTTAAGAAGGCAAAAGAAGCTTCTCTGCCTAAATCAGGGCCAAAATCGTCTATATTAATGACTTGATCCCCTCTAGTAATTAAACAATTAAGTTTGGCAGGGGTATAGAAGATTTTACTTAAAGATTCACCGTATATATTAATTTCTGTATCTTCTAAAGATAGTTTATAGTACAGTACTTCCTGTTCTACTATGTCTTTGAGTAGTTCTCTATTAATTTTGGTAAGTAAATTAAAGTCTCTATTACTTCCAAATAACATTAAGTCCTCTCAATAGTTTTAGTAGCTATTTCAAATCGTTTTATTATAGGATCTTTCATACATTCCTGTCTTAGGAACTTAAAAGCACCTTGAGGGTCAGATTTAGTACGTATTTTAACGTCATACATAGCAACATCTCGTCCTTCTTCGTTACCGGCTGTATTTACTATAGTAACTCCTTTGACAGCACGTATAACATCGGCTACATCCATGACAGAACCTTCTTCGGAGTACGTTACACGTACAAGACCCTTATAAATCTTGTTGTCGTCCTCTAGTAATATTTGTTTTAAACTAATCATTATCCTATAAAAATGGTCATTGGTACGTCTGAAAGAGTATCTTTAAGGAATTTACTTTCATTACTCTTTCTTTCAAGTTGAGATAGACGAGAAGTTTGATCTAACATCTCTCTAAGATTGGTAAGTAGTGATTCTTTCTCAGCTCTTGCGTCAGTTAGTAGGTCTCCCTGGTTTAAAGTAGCTTCTGACCCAGGTACCGGTACTGTTTGGTACTTTCCTCTGATATATCCTAGTAATTCTCTGGTTAGAGCTAAGGTATAGCGGTATATCCACTGTTTTGCTACAGAGTTAAGCTGATTATATGTTGGGTTTACGTAAGGAACTTCTCCAACATTAGTAACTAATCCGGTATCAGTACTATTTACAGCACCTTGCTTATCGGAAAGTTTAAAATATTCAAAATATAAGTTAGTAGCTTCTCTTGGAAGAGGAAAAACTTTAAGTTTATTATTAACTAACTCGAAACTATACCCGGAACGTCTAATTTGATCGTTAAATTCAATGGCTTGTACCTTCAAAGCGTCGTAAGAGGCTGGCATTAGTAAGAAATTAACTCCTGGGCTAAAAGAACCGAAGTCAAATGCATCCATTAACGACTGAATACCGGTTCCTGTACCGGCATATGGGTCAAAGTACCTTAAAATAGCAGGAGGTGCTTGGAAAAACACTCTTCTTATCTCTATACCACCAGAAATACCTTGATCTGTAGCCCATTGATCTAAGTCGTACTCCTGTATAGATGCCGTAAGTGGTAAAGAGCCTGAGTATTTAGTTATATTACCGCCTACTCCGGCTTCTGTTCCGTAGTTAGTAGAGATCTGTATCAGTCTATTAAGGGTAGGGTCTATTAATTTGTTATTTACATTACTTCCAGTAGCTCCTCCCTCTAAAGATAGGTAATTTTCTCTGATTTTATACTGGAATACCTCGTTCCCATAAGTAGTAACGGCTTCTTCAAAGCAGGCATAGAAAGAACCGGAGTTAAGTTCTACGTCCATCAAAGGAAATCCTAACCGAGTTGCACAAAAATGTGCTACTTTATCTGCATCGGTTTGAAATACAGAGTCTGTATCGTAGAAACCAAACGGGGTAGAACCAGTTGTAAAGGTAGAACTGCCGTTCCAAATGGAAATATTGGCCATCTTAATATAGTTTTATATATAAATAGTAGTCTTTACTACTCCCTATACAATTCGTATACGCTTAAAATAGGGGATACTATTTCATGACGATGGTTCTCAGTAAGAGTAAATATTCTAAAGCCTTCTACATTTTCTTCCAGTCTATTGAGAAAAGAGAAACCTGATGTTCTTTTATCTCTTAAGTCTATTTGGGCAACGTCACCACATATTACCATTTGACTATTTTTTCCAAGTCGGCCTATTACTGCCTGCATTTGGGTATGAGTAACGTTTTGTGCCTCGTCAACTATAACAAAAGAGTCAACAAAAGTACGTCCTCTAATGAAAGCGAACGGGACTATTTCAATAGTTCCTTTCTCTACCTCTTTATCTATCTTCTCTTTGTTATATAACATGTATAGATTGTGATATATAGGGGCTAACCAAGGGTCCATCTTCTCTCTAATATCTCCTGGTAGGAACCCGATATCCTCTTTAGAAACCGTTGGACGGGTGATAATTATTTTGTTTACTACTCTAGAAAATAGAAGGTCGAGACCGGTTTGTGCAGCTAATAACGTTTTTCCTGATCCTGCTCCACCTTTTAAAACTGTTATTGGACTTTGTAATAAAACTGCTTTTGCTTTTTTTTGTTCCTCGTTAAGTTGTATGTTAAATTTTATTGGATTTTTAGGTTTTCTTTTCATTTGGTACACATCTGCTGTGTGTGGAAGAGAACTCATACAATAAGGGCTAGAGGTTAAAATTTTAGTTGTCTATAAATATGATATATATTCAACCTAAAAGCAAATCTTAATATCAAAAAAAAAAGGCCCACCGAATGGCAGGCCTCTTTGAAAATTAAGCTAAATTAAGCTTATACAGTTGCGATATCAGATACGAAGATCTTACCGTAGAATTCTGGACGAATCATTTTCTTAGCGTAGCGAGTCATTAGACCTTTACGTGGTGTGAAAGTCTCAGGATCGTACACTAGAGGAGTCATCATTAGAGGTACGTATGGAGCATATACTGCACCAGTCTCTAAGAATTGAGATCCTCTATAACCAAGAAGAACGATGTTCTCAGTCATGTATGGGTTTTTGTATACTTGGAAACGGCTGTTTAATGAACCGACTCTTTCTACACCCATTGCAAAGTCCATTTTGTCTCCGTCAGTGTTAGCAGCGTAACCTGGAATAGACTCAAGTACAGTTGCTACAGTTGGAGATACTACTGCGAAGTTTGCACCACCGCGTAGAGTTTTCTGATGGATCTTGTTAGATACTTTTTGGAACTTAGTTCCTAAAGTTTGGAACCACTGACCTTGAGTGTTGTAGAAGTCAGAAGTAGAAGTACTCCATGCACTACCGTTCCAGATTTTGTTGTTTTCAGCTGACCATCTCTCAGTTGTAGCAGCATCTTGGATTAACATATCTAGGATTTCTAGATCGATTTCCATTGAGATGTACTCAGAAAGTAGAGAAGTTAATTCTGCTTCAGCATCTACACTATGGTAAGCGTTAAGATCCTGAGCGAATTCTGGAGTCCATTGAGCTTTTAGTTTTCTAGTCTTAGCAACAATTGCTTCAGAAGCTAGAGATACGTTTACTTCAGGAATTTTTAAAGTTCCAGTAGTATCTTCGAAGTCTCCACGGCTGTTGTCAGCTGGTTGCTTGTGGTATACTATAGAACCAGAGGCATCAGTAGTGTTTCCACCTAAGGATGAATCAGCGATAACGAAAGTTACGTTGTTTCCAGATACTGTAGTTAATTCTGGGTTAGAAGTAACGTCTACAGAGCTAGATAAGAATCTAAACGCTCTTACACCTTTAGGATCAAATCCAGTACCGGAAAGACTTACAGTAGCAGTTACAAAATCACTTGGAGCAGTACCGTCCTGGTATCCAATAGAAGCAGAAGTAGCAGCACCAAAGACTACGTTAGCTTCTGCAGTAGATGCAGAATTGATTGAGTAACCGAAACGTCCGGCGCCGTAAAGACCACCAGAAGGATCTACGTCTACACCCATTTGGCTGTTTGCTGTAGATACGTTACCGTACATGTTGTCACCGCTAGAGAATCCAGCAGTAGAAGATCCATATTTGAAGTCTAAGTAAAATACTAGACCAGATGGTAGGTTCATTGGCTGTACTGATACGAAGTCTTTTGCTGCGATTTGAGCAAATACTTTACGTACCAATGGTAGAGCCACGCCTGCCCATTGCTCACCTGCACCAGCAGAGAAAGAACCGCCAGTACCGGTATTGGACTGCTCAGCTACTACTTGCTTGGCTTGGTTTTCTAAGATTCGAGCCATCATTCCTTTGTCGTTGCCTTCTAGACCTTCTAGAAGACCGGATTGGCCCCATTTGTCAGCTAAACGAGAAGCGTCTTCTTGTAAGACTTTAAATTCGCTTGCTGAACCTTCGAGTAAGTTATTTATTTCCATTGTATTAAGAATAAAATTATTTTATGATTCCAGCTAATTTTTGCATTCTACGAACCTGGTCGCTTACTTCAGAGATTACCTCTCCTTTAGTAGAGTTACCGGCGGCTTTAGACGCAAAAGATTTGTGTTCTTTAATGTTAGTTTTTTCGCTTTTAGGAGCTGCAATATTTTGAGCTACTGTTTCGTAAACAAGTTTTACTTCCTTAACTGTTTCAGCTTTGTCAAATGTAGTAATGATATTTACTTTTTGAGCTTCTGATAAGTTATTGGCTTTGAAAATTTTGTTTACATAAAGCAATTTTGAATTTAAAAGATTGACTTCAGATAGTTCTTTTCGTAGAATTTCTATAGTTTCAAGGGCTTCCTGTAATTCAGTACTCTCCTCTACTTCTTCAGAAACTTCTTCTTCCATAGCATCTTCGTCTTCGTGCTTGCCTTCTTCCATGTGATCTTCATCATCATGTTTGGCTTCAGCAACATCTTCATCTTCAGATAGTGCCTCGAGTTCGGCAAGAAGTTCTTCAAGGTTGATTTCTTCGTCGTCAGCAGCGACCATGTCTTCTACTCCGCCTTCTTCATCATCCATTGACATTTCTTCTCCACCATGTAAGTCATCCTCATGTCCTTCGAGTTCTTGAGCTATCATATCTTTGATAAGAGCTTTTAGATCCTCAACTTCCATGTCTTTGACGTCTACATCCTCGTCACCTTCTTCAGCTTCGTCCTCAGATTCTTCTGCGTCATCCTCAGCTGGTTCATCTTCTTCAGCAACTGGTGCTTCTTCTTCGGCTACTTCCTCTTCTTCCATCTCGTCTTTGTTGTAAGAACCTTCTTCAACAGCTTCTTCTTCTACTGTTTCTTCAACGGTTTCTTCAACTGCTTCTTCTTCTACGGCTTCTTCTTCAACTACTTCTTCTTCAACAGTTTCAGCCATTTCCTCTGCTTCCATTTCCTGGAGCTTGGCGGCTAGCATGTCTTTTAAGTGTGGGGTTAAAGATTCTTCCATAACGTCTTTAGCATTTGAGATGGCAGCTTCACGAATAGCTTTAGCTTCAGCAATAGCTTGCTTAAGTAAATCTTGATTTGCCATAATGTTTATTGGGTATAATCTACGTTTATTTAGAAACGTAATAGGTAGGTTTAAAAAAATTTAATGCCGTATGGGAGACGGCATATTCCTATATAAATATATAACCTTTAAGAAAAACGTCTAATCTATACTGCACTCGCAAGTAGTAGCGCAAAGTATTTCTCTAATGGTAGAATGAACTTTGGCGTACTTATCTCTCTTAGTTGTAGTACTTTCATTCAATCCCCCAGGAGCCATAAAAGCACCATGTGTAGAAGGATTAGATACAAAGTCCCAACAAACTAGTTCAAAGTCGTCTTGTACCATTAAATGGCCTTCGTTTGTCTGTTGTACCGAACCTGTGCCTCTAGAGGAGATACCAATTGTATGTCCGTCTCTTAAAATATTCTTTACAATGTTACCGGACGGTGTATTGAGAAGTTGTACCGTACCCATAACATCATTTCCTTTCCACCATACCTCTTTGACTATATGAGAGGCGTTCTTTAAAGAAACAATAGGTGAGTCTGGGTGGTCTAGTTCACCGTAAGCATTTCCGACTTCAATAAAGTTCTTAGTATACTTTTTTAATTCTCTTTCAAGGATTGATCTCTTGTATACTCGGCCGTTTTGATTTTCGGCTTCTGCTCTCTGTAAAATACCTTTTACTTCGAAGATACCAGGCTTGGACGCACTTTCTACTAAAGTGGTTACAGGTCGAAAAGGAATTACATCTACAATTAAATTTGACATTACAGTACCTTACCGTCTAATGTGAATGCTCTCTGTTTAGTTTGTTTTTCGTTTACTTGTTGGGTGTAGTCTAAAGAGGCATACTTAACCTGTGCATCTTCTGCATCACCGGATGATTTAAAAGGGCCTATGTAGTCGCCTTTTCCGTTGATTACTACAAACCATTGTCTGGTATCTGGGTTCATATAGACCCCTTTAGTAGTCTTCATGTCTCCTCCTACCTTTAACGGACCAGGATGTACTTTAGTACCCTCTTGTACTGCGTCTTTTTCGTCTAAACGTCCGTAATCCCCTCTTTTCATTTTAGCAGTGAAGGCTGGGTCGTGTTGTTTACCTTGCTTGCCGGCAAATGGGTTAACATAGAAATCAAAAGAAATATAAAGAATACCGTCTCTTATGTCTATGCTTACGTTTTTTAAAGTATTGATAAAATACGCTCTTAATCCGCCTGTAAAGAATCTTTTCGGATTACCGATAGTTTTGTCTCGTAACTCTTCGACATCCATATTACCGGGAGTTACTACTATCTCGGCTTGTGCTAGTTCGGCATCTTCTTGGTGGGAAAGTTCTACGTCAACTTTCTGTACGGTAGGGTCAACTTTTTTAATTTCGTCGGCTACTTGAGGCTCGTACTTAGAGAGATCTACGACGCCTCTTATTGCTTCGTTAACTTTTTTTTTATCTTCAGTAAGAACTTTAACAATAAGTTTTTTAAAGGTCTCTTTTAATTGACTCTTTTTTTCCTGTAATGCTTCTATTTCCTCTTCAGATACTGTGTCTTGATCTTCTATAAAAGTAAGTTCATTAGATATATAAGTAATAAGATCTTCTTTAGCGTGTTCAATCATACCAGGTTCGGTCATAGGTCCGGCCTTCCAGTCATCCCATGCCTTTTGAATTAACTTTATTCCTCTGTCAAGATCGGCGCTCATTAGTTCTACATATCCGCCATTACCGTAATCATCTTCTTTGACTACTTTACCGCCTTTGCTTTTAGGACGACGGCCTTCGTTTACTGATTCTTTTAAATTAGCTTTTACCATACCGTTATCTTTATCTACGGCATTTTTTTCTTCTGCTGGTTTCATTACGTCTTTTCTTTTTTTCTGAACTCTAGTAGGTTCGTCGGCTAATAGATTAAGGTAATACTGGGGATTTTTTTCTAA